>ERZ791907.61-NODE-61-length-136213-cov-7.416017_pt1 | contig 136213 bp, 147 predicted proteins | sample MGYA00510145_ERZ791907 | MGnify/ENA primary metagenome ERZ791907 (study PRJEB30046, sample SAMN00792089) | human gut metagenome | study: EMG produced TPA metagenomics assembly of the A metagenome-wide association study of gut microbiota in type 2... | reverse complement strand
CAAGTTAAGTCATCGGATTTATCTTTCCGATTCACTATTCAGAACAAATTAACTTTGTTAATTTGTGACTTAACAAGTTAAGTCATCGGATTTATCTTTCCGATTCACTATAAAAAAAGCTACCCTGCTTTTTAACAGGGTAGCTAATAATCAAATATTACATTTTTTTACTTTTAACAATTCTATCGTAATTTTCTATTTTATAGTTAAGTCTGTCGAGAGTAGATGCTATTTCTCTTTGCTTTTCTTCCAATAGCTCTTTCTGCTCAATAAGCAACTGTTTTCTTGCCTCAACGGTTTCATCGCCCATTTGGAAAAGCTTTACATACTCTATCAAAGCCTCTATCTGAAGTCCGGCACTTCTCATACATTTTATAAAATTAACCCAATTACAAGAAGACTCGTCATAATCTCTTAAACCACTTTTAGTTCTTGGTACTGGTGGTATAAGTCCTATTCTTTCATAATAACGCAAAGTATCTGCTGTTATATTATATTTTTTACTAACTTCTGAAATAGTCATAAAATCAACTCCTTAAAATTATGAGAGCTTGTCATATTCCTCATCAGCTACAGGTTCGCACCATTCATTTTTACAGTTTTCTCCTGGACATTCAACAGCTATATGACTAAACCAACTATCCTTTTTAGCACCATGCCAATGCTTAACTTCTGCGGGAATAGTAATTACTGTACCAGGTGTAAGACTAACAGCCTCTTTACCTTCTTCCTGATACCAACCCTCGCCGGCAGTACATACTAAAATCTGACCGCCACCACTTGTTGCATGATGAATATGCCAATTATTTCTACACTTTGGTTCAAAAGTTACATTTGCCATAAATACTGGAGCTTTACCAAACTCTGTTAATGGCTTTAAAAAAGGATTACCAGTAAAATACTGTGCATAAGCATCGTTTGGAGCACCAATACCAAAAGAATCTACCTTTTCAAATTCACTTCTATCATTATATTTCATATTAAAAACACCTCTTTCTTTTTATTAAGCATTTTTTCCTAATTCAAAAGCCTCTTTGAAAGCCTTTGTATTTTTTATTTCGCCTTTATTCCAAGAACCAACACCATAGATAATGCCCTTTTCAACTGCATTTGGTAAACAATCTTCTGTAAAACCTCTGATTGCCTCAACAGTTCTGTTAAGCATTTTTTCATTAGTATCAGCAGCTGTAAGAATAAAGTAAAATTCCTTATTTGCCATTTCTGTATATCTTGGCACACAACGGTCAATCAATACTTTAAGCTGTCCTGCCATTGAATAAAAATACACAGGAGTCGCCAAAACAATTACATCAGCTTCTACCATTTTATCATTTAAGTCTACCATATCGTCTTTTTGGATACATTTGCTAGTGTTATAGCAAGCACCACAGCCAAGACAGACATTAATTTTCTTGTCGGCTAAAAAAACTTTTTCAACCTTATTTCCTGCCTCTAAAGCACCCTTAATAAATTCATCACACAATAAATCAGAATTTCCGTTTCTTCTAGGACTTGATGAAATTACAAGTATATTTTTCATTCGCTTTTCCTCTTTTCATTCTAACACATTGAATATGAATTTAACAGTCATTGTTTTAATCACATATTTTTCTTTTCAATAATAGTTTAACACTTGGAGTGAACTCAATGTCAATATATAAATTAAAGAAAATTTGTAAAATATAATATTTTCTTAAATATTTAATCCATTGACAATAGTACCATTTCATACTATAATCATTTTAGCACGAAATGATACTATTGGAGGTTTAGTATGGATAATTTATTATTAACAAAAGAACTGGATAGGTTTTACTATTTATGGCGAGAAAGTATAGCTATATATGAAGATTGGGCTAAGCAATATGGATTATCTAACAATGTTGTTATGGTTATGGAAAGTATTTACAATAACAGAGAAAACTGTACTCCTAGCAGTATAAGCCATAAGTGGTTTATACCAAAACAGACTTTAAATTCAATTTTAAGAGATTTCGAAAAAAAGGAATATATAACTCTTTTACCACACCCTAAAGACAAAAGAAACAAGGTCATTCAACTTACAAAAAAAGGCGAAGAAATTATGGGGAAAATAGTTTTGAAACTAAGAAAATTAGAATTTTATACTCTTAATCAAATGGGAAAAGAAAAAATAGACAATATGAATGATGGACTAGAAGAATTTGTAAGATTATTCCGAGATGGAGGAAGAAATGAATAGAAATAAGGAATTTTTCAAATATGTTATCCCTACAATAATATCCTTTACTTTGACAGGAATTTACTCCATTGTAGATGGATTTTTTGTAGGCAACAGTATAGGAGATGTAGGTCTTTCATCAATAAATATAGCTTATCCCATTTCTGCACTTATTCAATCATTTGGTATAGGCATAGGTATGGGTGGTGCTGTAAGATATTCTATTGAAAAAGCTGAGAAAAATAATAACAGAGCAAAGGCTTTTATTGGTGGAACAATGCAATTATTAACTATTGCCAGTTTTTTATGCACTATACTTTTATATGTCTTTTCTGAACCACTTTTAAGGCTTTTAGGTGCTGACGGAGAAGTATTATCACAAGGTAAATCATATATAGATGTTATTGCTCTAGGTTCATTTTTTCAAATTTTTAGTACAGCCTTTGTACCTCTTATAAGAAATCTAGGAGGTGCTTACTTTGCCACAATAACTATGATGCTAGGCTTTACTTCAAACATTATATTTGACTATATTTTTATATGGCAATTGAATTTAGGTACTTTTGGTGCAGGTTTAGCAACAGTTATTGGGCAAGCTGTTGCTCTTATTGTAGGACTTATGTACCTTATAAAGAAAAAGGGTATCACTTTCAAAACTTATAAACATAACCTATTAAACATATGGAAATCTATTTTAAAAATAGGTATTGCACCTTTTGGACTTAACCTCTCACCTAATTTCTCTCTTATACTTATAAATCGTTTTTCTGTTTTCTACGGTGGTGAGGAGGCAATAGCCAGTTATGCCTGTGTTTCTTATGTTATAGTAATTATTTACTTGATACTTCAAGGCGTAGGCGACGGAAGTCAGCCATTAATTAGCAAATACTACGGAGAGGGGAAAGCTCAAGACTTAAAATATATCCAAAAAATAGCATTAGTTTTTGCACTTTTCCTCTCAGCTCTTGGTATATTGGCACTTTACCTAGTGCGTTTTGAAGTAGGAAAATTACTTGGTGCATCTGATTTTGTTATTCAGTATACTGGAAAAGTATTTCCTATATTTTTAATTGCAATTCCTTTTATAGGTATTAACCGTATTATAACAGCTGGCTTTTATGCTTCTGAAAAAAGCATTTACTCGTATATTTTAACATATATCGAACCTGTTTTAATGCTTTTTTTTCTCCTTGTTCTTCCACCTTTCTTCGGTGGTCAGATTATGGTATGGTGGAGCATTTCCCTTGCTAGAATTTTGTCCGCAGTTTTAGCAGTGGTTTTAAAAAAATGTGATAAATCGGTCGTAGCATAAACAAAAAAATAGGTTTCAAGCATTTTTATTCGCTTGAAACCTATTTTTACTTCACCTTTGGAAACTTCAATACCATTGTTGTTCCTTGCCCCAACTGGCTTACCACATCTATACTACCACTGTGGGCGTCCATTATTTCCACGCAAGCTACGAGCCGAGCAAGTTCAAGGTTTAAAAGCGAGGTTTTGTAAGTTCTTCTTACATTTGCCTCGCCTTTTATTCTTGAACTTATTTGGCGACTGCCGTGACCGACTGCCTTTGGCAGGAGGTCTTCGGCTCGTTGCGTACACCGCCACAGTGGTTACTTTACCTTTGGAAACTTCAATACCATTGTTGTTCCTTGTCCCAACTGGCTTACTACATCTATACTACCACTGTGGGCGTCCATAATCTCCTTTGCAATAGACAGCCCAAGTCCATTACCACCCATTGAACGACTTCTTGCCTTATCAACTCTATAAAATCTATCAAAAATTCTATCAAGAGCCTCTGGTGGCATACCAATACCATTATCAGAAATAGAAAGCATATAAACACTTCTTGTCGCTCCCATTGAAATTTTAATAACAGAACCTTTATCACTGTATTTCATAGCATTTGAAATAATGTTTGTTATAACCTGATTTACTCTTGCCACATCAGCATAAATATACATAGGAATAAGTGGGTCATCAAAGACAATTTTCTGCTCTCTGCCCTCTGCAACAACCTTATTCTGCCTTATACATCCTCTTGCAATTTCAACCAAGTCAGTTCTTTCCTTATTGAACTTATTAACTCTTGTATCAAAACGAGATAAATCCAAAAGGTCATCTCTTAACAACTTCATTCTATCAGCTGCAACATTTATTTCTTTTAAGAAATCCGTAGCTACAGACTTATCATCAATAGCACCGTCTAAAAGCAATTCAGAATATCCTTTTATTGTAGTAAGTGGAGTACCAATTTCGTGACTTACATTAGCAACAAATTCTTTACGCATATCATCAAGCTGTCTATGCTTAGTGACATCGTGAAGAACTACAATAAAGCTATTATAATCGTGTTTTACTGAGTATGAAATAATTGAAGTGGAAATATATTTTCCATTTTCATTTACTGTCATTTCATAAATTGAATCCTGCTTTATATCCTTTAATTTAAGCCCTAATTTTTTCAAAAGCCACTTAAAAGAAATATTCAAATCATCAATTTCCAGCATATCATAAGCTGCTGTATTAACATGTATAAGCTGACCTCTTTCATCAAAAGCCATAACGCCGTCTGTCATATTCATAAGTATAATTTCAAGACGGTTTCTCTGTTCATCAATTTCTGCAACGGTTTTTCTCAATTCTTTAGCCATTGTATTAAATGAACGGGTCAACTGACCAATTTCATCATTACCTTTTACGCTTACTTTCTGTTCCAAATGACCTTTTGCCATCATATTAGCTTTTTTAGTAAGAACAGAAATAGGCTTTGTAATTGTGTTTGCAAATAGGAAGCCCAAAATAATTGTAAACACTATAGCTATAACTACACTAATTAAAATTGTTCTTATAGTCTGATTAATACTTGTGTAAAAACTTTCTGCATCCATCTGAACATAAATAACATACTTAACCTGTCCACCGTCATCTGTAACGGGATAAGCATAGGACATAACCCTTGTTACCTGCTCATTGGCATCTACAGCTCGCCCCTTATCCTGAAAACTTTCTTCTCCATTAAGGGCTGTTATAATAGCTGAGTCATTATATTTTTGGAAAGAATTTTCATCTCTGGCAGTTGATGAGGCTATAGTATCCCCCTTATTATCCAAAATATGCCCTGTAACATTTTTGAGAGATGAACTGACTATAGACAGATTTACAAGACTATTCTGAAAGTATCTGCTGTCGTACTGTTCAACAACCTGTTCATTAATATATACGGCACATTGTCTTAATTCCTCTTTTGCCTTATTTTTTTCTCTATTCTCTGTACTGATTACAATGTAAGTACCTGTCAAAATAAGCACCATAAATACTAATGACAAATACATAAAAACCAGTTTCCAACGAATACTTTTCATACTATCACCTGTAAAATAGGTAAAACTTTAGCAATTAAAGTAGTACCCTACACCTCTTTTTGTTACAATATACTTTGGCTTACTTGGGTCATCTTCAATTTTTTCTCTCAATCGTCTTATAGTAACATCTACAGCTCTGACATCGCCAAAATATTCATATCCCCAAACTTTTTCAAGCAAGTTTTCTCTTGTGAAAATTGTAGGAGTCTGAGTAGCAAGGAAAGTAAGAAGTTCAAATTCTCTTAAAGTAAGATTTATAACTTCTCCTCTCTTTGTAACTTCATATCTGTCAAAGTCAATATTCAAATCGCCATAAACTTGATTATTTCCATCTTTTTCATTATTTGTCACAGGGGCAATATCTGAACGACGGAGGTTTGCCTTTACTCTTGCAATAAGTTCTCTGTTGCCAAAAGGCTTTGTAACATAATCATCTGCACCCATTTCAAGACCTACAACTTTATCCACTTCATCAGCTCTTGCTGTAAGCATAATAATAGGCACATTACTTTTTTCCCTAATTTTACGACATACTTCATATCCGTCCATTTTAGGCATCATAATATCAAGTAACAATAAATCAGGTTTTTCACTTTCAAATTTTTCAAGGGCAACTTCGCCGTCTTCTGCTGTAACAACATCATAGCCCTCTTTTTTAAGATTATAAGCAAGCATAGTAACAATACTAGCTTCATCATCAACAACTAAAATCTTAGCCATTTAAACACCTTCCTACCTACTTTATTTAAACTGCTGATTTAGTAGCAGTAAAACTCTCTTTATGTTATAATTATATCGTTTTTTCAGCTATTTATCAAGTACATATTGAATTACAAAACTTGAAGAAAATGTTTATATATGGTACAATTTACAATGACAAAAATCACTAAAGGAGTGCTTTTATGCAACTACCAGAACAGGTAAAATTTATAATTTCAGAACTTAACAAAAATGGCTACGAGGGATATATCGTAGGCGGATGTGTAAGGGATTATCTTATGGGTATTCCACCTCATGATTATGACATTACAACTTCAGCACTTCCAGAGGAAGTAAAAGCTATTTTTCCACATACAGTAGACACAGGTATAGAACATGGTACTGTAACTGTTATTATTGACAAAATAGGTTACGAGCTTACTACCTACAGAATTGACGGAGAATACAAGGACAACAGACACCCTGAACAAGTTATTTTTACAGATAAATTGGCTGGTGATTTAAGCCGACGAGATTTTACTGTCAATGCCATTGCCTACAATGACCAAAGAGGCTATGTTGATATGTTTGGTGGTATGGAAGATATAAAAAAGGCCATAATAAAAGGTGTAGGCGAGCCATCTAAAAGATTTCAGGAAGATGCTTTAAGAATGATGAGAGCCTTGCGTTTTTCGGCACAGCTTAACTTTTCAATAGAAGAAAATACTATGCTTGCACTTAAAGAAAACGCACAGCTTATTAAAAATATAAGCATCGAAAGAATAAGAGAAGAATTTTTCAAACTTATAATTTCTGACCACAATGAAAGACTTGACCTTTTATACGAAAGTGGTATGTTGCCTTATTTCTTACCAGAATTAAAGAAAATAATTGAGGATAACTCCATTTCTTATACCACTATTAATACATTAAGTAAAGACATTTGCGTGCGTCTTGCCTATGTTTTCCACACATTGGATAGTGACAATGTTAAAAAAATACTTCATAATTTCAGAACTGATAACAAAACAAACAAAATTACTTCACAGCTTGTAAAATACATTGATTTTGAAATAACAGACAAATATTCACTTCGTAAACTTATTAGTATTTTAGGCGAAAATACAGAACACGAAATAGAAATTATGGGGGCTGTAAAAGGTATAGATACATCAAAAGCCAAAGAAATGTACAGTGAAATAATTTCAGCAGGAGATTGTTGTAACTTAAAATCTCTTGCCATAAATGGAAATGACTTAAAAGAATTAGGCATTGACCATGGAAAAGAAGTTGGAGAATATTTAGCAAAAGCTCTTGACTTTGTGTTGAAAAATCCTCATAATAACCAACGGGAAAAAATTATGGCGTTTTTAAGGGGGTAAACTATGACTACTGTTTTAATTACAGGTGCTACAAGTGGCATAGGTCGTTCTATGGCTTTTGAATTTGCAAAGAGAGGTTACAGACTTATTCTTGTAGCAAGAAATCAGCAGGCTTTATGCACACTTGCCAAAAAGTTAAATACAAAGGTTAAAGTTTTGGCTTTAGATTTAAGCAAGCCGGAAAATTGCTTTTTACTCCATAAAAAGACAAAAGGAATTAATATTGATATTCTTGTAAACAATGCCGGCTTTGGTGCTTTTGGCGAGTTTTATAAAACTGACCTTAATAATGAACTGAATTTAATTGACCTTAATATTAAAGCTGTCCATATATTGACAAAGCTTTATTTAAGAGATTTAAGAGAAAAAAACAGAGGTTATATATTGAATACTGCCTCTCTTGCTGGCTTTTGTGTAGGTCCTCTTATGTCAACCTATTATGCAAGCAAAGCCTATGTTTTAAGACTTACACAGTCAATAAAGCAAGAGCTTGAACAGGAAAATTCCAATGTTCATATTTGTGCTTTATGCCCTGGCCCTGTTGATACAGGTTTTAATAAAAGAGCCGGCGTAAGTTTTAGTATGAAACCATTAACAAGTGACTATGTAGCAAAATATGCCATAAGAAAAATGTTTCAGAAAAAAACTGTAATTGTCCCTGGTATAGTATGCAAATTTTCTGCCGTTGCATCTAAATTACTACCTAGCGGTATTATAGGCAAAGTATGTTACGAAATACAAAAAAACAAGAGTAAGTAAAATTAGGGGGATAAAAAATGGACGAATTTATGAAAATAGCTATTGACGAAGCTTATGAGGGTATAAGAAAAGGCGACGGTGGTCCTTTCGGTGCTGTTATTGTAAAAGACGGTAAAATTGTAGGTAAAGGTCACAACTGTGTTGTTAGCAAAAAAGACCCAACTAACCATGGCGAAATAATGGCAATTCACGATGCTTGCAAGAATCTTGATACTTTCGACCTTTCTGGTTGCACACTTTATACTACATCAGCTCCTTGCCCAATGTGTTCTGCTGCTATTATGTGGGCAAACATTGAAAAGGTTTACTATGGCTGTACTATTAAAGATGCCGAAAGCATTGGCTTTAGAGATAGCGACTTCTTTGCTGTATTAAAAGGCGAAAAAGAAGGTATTGAAACTTTGGAAACTGATAGAAAAGAATGCCTTGAACTTTTCAAAGAATACGACAATATGGATAAAACAATGTACTAATATAGAAAAATGCTGTTTAGGAAAACTCCTAAACAGCATTTTAGGCTATCGATAAAATCGACAGCCTTGCAAGAAATGCTTGCATTTCTTGCGGTTAATCTAAGGTAGGGACCAGCCGTGTATTTCGCGTCCTTGCTATGCAAGAACACAAAACAGTCCCTGTCCTCACTCGGGCAAAGCTCTGGTCAGAACTTTCAACTTCGTTGAAAGCCACACTCCGTGTGACCGATTTATCTTTCGGTTCACACTTGCGGAATTAATTTAAGAAAACCAAGGTTTTCTTAACAACTTTCCTTTGATAATCTGAAAAAATACGCAAATTTATTTTTAGAAATTGCAAAATATTTTTTAATTAATTTTTTCTACACTCTGAAATGCTGTTTAGGAAAACTCCTAAACAGCATTTTTTTACGCATTTTCTTTTTTATCTTCTTTTCCGTTATATATAAACATAATTATTGAAATACCACAGATTATAATATATCCAAGGACTGAGTAAATATCTGGAATTTGAGCAAAGAAGAAAAATCCCAAAATCGCTGCAAATATTACCTGTGAATAATCATAAACCGAAATTTCCTTAGCCGGAGCATTTGTATAGGCAGCAGTAATAGAGAACTGACCACCAGCAGCTGCTAAACCAGCAAGTAAAAGTGAGCCTAACTGCCACCATTCCATATGATGATAGTTAAATACCAAATATGGCAATACTACGATACAACTAAAAGCAGAGAAGAAGAACACAATAAGAGGTCCTTTCACTCCCTTATTACCTAAAGCTCTAACACAAGTATATGCAACACCTGCACCTAAACCACCTATCATACCAACTACTGCCGGAACAGTATGGCTGAAGTCCATACTAGGCTTTATTATAAACAAACTACCTGCAAAGGCAATAATAACACCTAATACCTGAAAAACCTTTGGTTTTTCCTTTAATATAAATATTGAAAAAATAACCGCAAAGAAAGGTGACAACTTATTAAGCATTGAGGCATCAGCAATATTCAAGTGGTCTACTGCATAGAAATTACCCAAAATACCCATTGTACCCATTATTGAACGAGTTAAGAGAAGTGGCATATCCTCTAATCTGTAGCTAAAGCCAACTCCTGACCTCATAAGTACAACAAATGCCACAAAAACAGCCACAAGATTACGGAAAAAGCTCTTTTGTACTGTCGGCAAATCTCCTGAAAGTCTTACAAAACAATTCATAAGGGCAAAAAACATAGCTGCCAAGATTATAAATAAAATACCTTTTTGCTTTTTAGTTAAATTTTTCATATCAATCAGCTTTCCAAATTATTCTTCTACTTTTTCAGTTTCGCTTTCTGCTACTTCTTCTCCTGTTGGAATGTAGTCAATAACAGGTTCAAGACCATAGTGTTCACGAATCTTATTTTCAATTTCGAGAGCTACATCAGGATTTTCAGTTAAATACTGTTTTGCGTTTTCACGACCCTGACCTATTCTGGCATCGCCGTAGCTATACCAAGCTCCTCCCTTTTGTATTATATCAAGATTTGCACCTAAGTCAACTATTTCTCCAACATGACTTATACCCAAACCGTACATAATATCAAATTCAGCTGTTCTGAAAGGAGGTGCTACCTTGTTTTTAACAATTTTAGCCTTTGTTTTATTACCTATAATTTCAGTACCATTTTTAATAGCTTCGCCCTTTCTTACTTCTATTCTAACAGAAGCATAGAATTTAAGAGCTTTACCACCAGTTGTAGTTTCAGGATTACCAAACATAATACCAATTTTTTCTCTTAACTGGTTGATAAATATAATAATACAATTACTCTTTGATGCAATAGCTGTAAGTTTTCTAAGTGCCTTACTCATAAGTCTGGCCTGTAAACCTACATTATTGTCACTCATTTCGCCGTCAATTTCTACTCTAGGAACAAGAGCTGCAACAGAGTCTATAACAATAATATCCATAGCACCTGAACGAACCATAGCCTCCGCAATATCAAGAGCCTGCTCGCCATCGTCTGGCTGTGAAACATAAAGATTGTTAATATCTACGCCAAGTTTAGCAGCATATGAAGGGTCAAGGGCGTGTTCTGCATCAATAAAGCCTGCTATACCATTAGCTTTCTGAACTTCTGCTACCATATGGAGTGCAAGTGTTGTTTTACCACCACTTTCAGGACCGTATACTTCAATAATTCTGCCTCTAGGCACACCACCTATGCCAAGTGCAATATCAAGAGAAAGAGAGCCTGTTGGCACACTTTCAACACTTTTATCCGCAGCATCTTCCCCAAGACGCATAATTGAGCCTTTACCAAAGTTCTTTTCAATCTGGCTTATTGCTGTCTGTAAGGCCTGATTTTTTGCCTCATTAATTTCAGTACTGTTGTTTTTCATATTTTCCTCCTAAGATTTACTTGCTTTTTAATAATTCTTGTCTTAAAAGAGCCAACACTCTTGCTGTTGCATAACTTCTTATTCTATTTCTTGAACCTAAGTGAATATCAAGTCTTTCTACTGTAGCCTTGCCATTAATGGCAACACCAATATACACAAGACCAACTGGCTTTTCAGCAGTTCCACCACCAGGACCGGCAACACCTGTTGTGCTAATACCTACATTTGTATTGCTGACTTTTGCAACACCAAGACACATTTCCTCTGCTGTTTGAGAAGAAACTGCTCCCCACTTTTCTAATGTATCACATTTAACGCCCAATAAACGGGACTTACTCTCATTTGTATAAGTTACCATACCATTTACAAATGCTTTTGATGCTCCGGCGTAGTCAACAATTCTTGACGCAACCATACCACCGGTACAACTTTCAGCTGTTGCTAAAGTCCATTTTCTCTCCTCAAGTATTTTCATAATTGAAGATACAAGAGTTTCATCGTCTTCGCCATAAATATAATCGCCAAGTCTATTGTAAATTTCATTTACAACCGGTTCCATAATTTTTTCACATTCTGCTTTATCTTTACCTCTTGCTGTAACTCTGAAAAGCATTTCATTATCTTTTGCGTAAGGAGCAACTGTAGGATTTGTACTATTTTTAATAATATCGTCCATTACTTCTGATGCTCTGCTTTCGCCTACCTGAACAATGTGAATTTCTTTACTTAAAAGTGTGCAATTTGTCTTTTCTGCAAGGAAAGGAATGACACTTTCAGTAAACATAGGCTTTATTTCTCGTGGAGGTCCAGGAAGAACAATTATAATTTTGCTATTTTCCTCTATAATACAGCCAGGAGCAGTACCATTATTATTTTTAAGGACTATTGAACCCTCTGGCATATAGGCCTGTTTATTATTTGTTTCTGCCATATATCTGCCCTTGAAATGTTCTTTCAATCTGTCCATACTCTCCTGATGAAGATACATTTTTTTGCCAAATACTTCGGCAGCCATTTCCTTAGTAATATCGTCTTGTGTTGGTCCAAGTCCACCACTTGTAATAAGAATATCACTTCTGGAAAGTGCCTGTTCCATAGCCTCTTTAAGCCTTTGAGGATTATCTCCCACAACAGCCTGATGCTGAACAGTTATACCCATATTTGCTAATTCCTTAGCCAAAAACTGAGCATTAGTATTTACAATATCTCCCAACAAAATCTCTGTACCTACTGCAAGAATTTCTGCCTTCAAAACCATTACTCCTTTCGACTTGCTTTTGAAATAGTATAACACAACAGAGGAATAAATTGCAACAGTCAATCGAAAAAAAGTTCGAATATTTTCAAGTGAGAAAAAAATTATTGAAAATTTATCTATGTAGTGGTAAAATTAGATGATATGATAACTTTATTTTTACTGGAGGTAATAAAATGAGCGGACATTCTAAGTTTGCCAATATTAAGCACAAGAAGGAAAAGAACGATGCTGCTAAGGGCAAAGTTTTCACAGTTATTGGTCGTGAACTTGCAGTTGCTGTAAAGGCAGGCGGTCCAGACCCAGCAAGTAACTCAAGATTAAGAGATGCTATTGCTAAGGCAAAGTCTAACAATATGCCTAACGATACTATTGACAAAGCTATTAAGAAAGCAGCCGGCAACCTTGAAGCTGTAAACTACGAAGCAATTACATATGAAGGTTATGGTCCTAAGGGTATTGCTGTTATTGTTGAAACTCTTACAGACAACAAAAACCGTTCTGCAGCCAATGTAAGAAGTGCCTTTACAAAGGGTGGCGGAAATATGGGTACAAGTGGCTGTGTAAGCTTTATGTTTGACGAAAAAGGTCAGATTATTATTGACACTACAGAAGAAGATATTGACACAGACGAACTTGAAATGATTGCTATTGAAGCTGGTGCTGAAGATATTTCTATTGAAGACGATGGCATTGAAATCATTACAAACCCTGAGGACTTTTCACAGGTAAGAGAAGCTCTTGAAAAGGCTGGTATTCCTATGGCTGAAGCATCTGTTACTATGATTCCTCAGACTTATACTTCTCTTACTGATGAAGAAGATATTAAGAAAATGAACAGACTTCTTGACCTTCTTGATGAAGATGATGACGTAAAGAACGTATATCACAACTGGGAAGAAGCTGAATAATATTTCAAAGTAAAGGTTAGAAAATTTACCTTTATAATTTACTACAAAAAGAGCTGACACATTGTGTCAGCTCTTTTTGTTATCATATATTCTTAGCTATTTCATAGGCTCGCTCGTAAGCCGGAGTATCTTCAATAGCACCCTTTACCGCTGTATCTATGCCACAAATAACTCCTCTTTCAATACAGTTATCAAGGCAATCATCTGTAAAATCTCTTAAACCACTAAGTGTCTTTTCAATAACAGCTCTATCTGGGTCTACAGAAGTACAAATGAAGTAAAATTCCTTATTTGAAATTTCTTCATATCTTGGCAAACATCTATCTATAAATGTTTTCATCTGACCATTCATTATGTAGAAATATACTGGAGTTGAAAGTACAATAACATCTGCCTTAACAACTTTATCAAGTATTTCTGCCATATCATCGTCTTGAGCACATCTGTGAGTTGTACGACAAACACTACAGCCTTTACAGAAATTAATCTTTTTATCTCTCAGATATATAGTTTCTACCTTGTTTCCTGTTTCCTCTGCACCCTTTGCAAACTGTCTACAAAGTCTGTCAGAATTACCATTTTCTCTTGGACTTGAAACAATAATCAGAACTTTTTTCATACAAATCACTCCCTAGAACAATCTATACTTTAGTTTTACTCCCTTATTTTAATAAGGTCAAGAGTGTATTTTATTTTCGTTAATTTTCACATAATTAATACAAAAATATTGTTTAATATTTAGTATTAAAACTCTGTACTATCTCCATAATTCTTTAAAAAACAGTAGCAATTATTTTTATTTACATAATTCTCTATTTATGTTATCATACCTACAACACAAAGGAGAATAAAAAATGAAACTATATTTAGCACCCCTTGAGGGAATTACAAACAACATATACAGAGAAAGTCAACACACCTACTTTGGAGGCATAGATAAATATTTTACACCTTTTATTGCTCCAAATGAACAGGGCATTTTAAATACCAAAGTAATGCGAGATATTTTGCCTGAAAATAACAAGGGTATGAACCTTGTACCCCAGATATTAACAAATTCTGCTGACGGATTTATTATAATGTGCAAAACTTTAGAGCAATACGGTTATACCGAATTTAATCTAAACTTAGGTTGCCCATCTGGAACTGTAGTTTCAAAAGGTAGAGGTTCTGGATTTTTAGCCTATCCCGATGAGTTAGATAAATTTTTAGACGGAATATACAAAAGTGGATACAATATTTCCATTAAAACCCGCATCGGCAAAGAAAGTCCAGAGGAATTTTACAGACTTTTGGAAATATATAATCAATACCCCATTACAGAGCTTATTATACACCCTAGAACTAGAAAAGATATGTACAAAAACACACCTAATTGGGATATGTATAAGTATGCTATTGAAAATTCCAAGCACAAGTTATGCTACAATGGAGATATTTTTACAGTAAAGGACTACAACAATTTCATAAAAGAATTTCCTAATGCAGATACTATTATGGTTGGTAGGGGTATAATTTCAAACCCAGCCTTAGCCTGCGAAATAAAGAATATAAAAAAATTAAACAAAGATGATTTATACAAATTTTATGAAAAAATGTTCAATGACTATAAAGAAATACTCTCTGGAGATACTCCTTTGCTTCACAAAATGAAAGAAGTGTTTGTATATATGATAGACTCCTTTAATGACTGTGATAAAATAACTAAAAAAATAAAGAAAGCTAAAAATGTAAGGGATTTTAAAAATGCTGTTAATGAGCTTTTTAGCTGTTGTGAAGTAATTTAAAAATATTGACTAAATAACGATATTTTGATATTATATCTATGCTGACAAGGACATCGCCTAATCTTAGGATTATGATTCTTTGGAGGTGATAATAATGGGTAATAAAAGTAAAAAAGCCCTCGTACTCAGGGCTTTAATACAAACATTACTCACAATATTATTCATTATGATATTTGTAACTAAATGCTACTAAAATACATAATGTTTATTATTGTCTTGCAGGGTGTTAGCACCACCCTGTAAGGTTATTATTATATTATCACTTATAATAAACTATGTCAAGTTCGCAACTACTTTAAAAATTTAAAATATTTATAATTATTTGAGATAGGTTCGCCTATCTCTTTTTTTATTATTTTTCTTATTGAGAAATTTTCCAATTGACAAATCAACAAGTAATGCTATAATAAACATATACCCCCTATGGGTATAAAGGAGGTAAAACAATGGATAAATGTTGTTGCAACACTGGTAAAACTAAACATCGTGATACTGCTGAATACAAAGCACTTATTACCCGCCTTAACAAAATTGAGGGTCAAGTAAGGGGTATCAAAAATATGGTAGAAAACGACAGATATTGTGTAGACATACTTACTCAAGTTTCTGCTGTACAAAGTGCTTTAAACAGTTTCAATAAAGTTCTCCTTTCACAGCACATAAAAACTTGTGTTGTTGATGATATTAAAAGTGGGAATGAAGAAGTTGTTGACGAACTTTTAAACACAATTCAAAAAATAATGAAGTAGGTGATATTTAATGAAAAAAGAAAAATATACTGTTACAGGTATGACTTGTTCTGCTTGTTCCAGTAGAGTTGAAAAGGCAGTTTCTTCTCTTAAAGGTATGGAAAAAGCCTCTGTAAACTTACTCACAAACTCAATGCAAGTAGAATATGATGACAGTATTTTATCTTCAACTGATATTGAAAACGCTGTTGTAAATGCTGGCTATGGTATTGGTGGTTCTGATGCTACTTCTAGTTCTGCCAAATCAGAAAAGAACAATGAAAAAGACGAAATGCTCCATAGATTGGTTTACTCTTTTGTATTCCTTTTATTCCTTATGTCTATATCTATGAGCCATATGATTGCTAAAACCGGTTTTCCTATTCCTCAATGGTTCCAGAACATATTTTGGGGAAATGAAAATGCAATTACATTTGCCTTTGCACAGTTTTTAATTGTATTGCCAATATTGTATCTTAACAGAATTTACTATATAAGAGGTTACAAAAACCTTTTCCATTTAAGTCCAAATATGGATACACTTATTGCCGTAGGTTCAAGTGCATCAATGTTTTATGGTATATTTGCCCTTTTCAGAATGAGCTGGGGTCTTGGCCATGGAAATATGGACCTTGTAGGCACATACAGTATGGATTTATACTTTGAATCTGCCGGTATGATTGTTACACTTATTACCCTTGGTAAGTATCTTGAAAGCCGTTCTAAGAAGAAAACTAGCAAAGCTATTGAAAAACTTGTTGCCCTTGCACCAAAAGAGGCTGAAATCGAAAGAAACGGTCAGGTTATGACAGTACCTGTTGAACAGCTTGTTGTTGGGGATATAGTTATTATTCGCCCTGGTGAAAGCATAGCTGTTGACGGTGTTATTGTAGAAGGTAGCACAAGTGTTGACCAAAGTGCCATAACTGGTGAAAGTATTCCTGTTGAAAAACAGGTTGGGGACAATGTTGTTTCTGCATCTATAAACAAAAATGGTTTTATTAAAATCAGAGCTATAAAAGTTGGCGAAAACTCTACAATAAATCAGATTATTAAGTTAGTAGAAGAAGCCAGTTCAAGTAAAGCTCCTATTGCCAGAATGGCTGACAAAATTGCCGGTATATTTGTTCCTGTCGTAATGACTATAGCCCTTGTTACAATTATTGTATGGCTTATAAGTGGTGCAACATTTGAATTTGCCCTTTCAGCCGGTATAACAGTTTTAGTTATATCTTGCCCTTGTTCTCTTGGTCTTGCAACTCCAGTTGCCATAATGGTTGGTACTGGTAAGGGTGCTGAAAACGGTATTCTTATAAAGTCTGGCGAGGCTCTTGAAACTGCTCATAAAATTGATACAGTTGTTATGGATAAGACAGGTACTATTACAGAGGGTAAGCCAAAGGTTACAGATATTATTGAGTATATAGACAAAAACAGTCTATTAACTTATGCTATTTCTCTTGAAAAAAATAGTGAACACCCTCTTGCTGAGGCTATTGTAAAATATTGTAACGAGAACAATATTTCTTCTGAAAATGTTGAAAACTTTGAGGCTGTATTTGGTAAAGGTGTAAAAGCTACTTCTGACAACTCCACTATTTTAGGTGGTAACAGAGCCTTTATGAAAGAAAACAATATTGATATTTCAAAAATTGAACCACAGATTAACAGCCTTGCTGACGAGGGTAAGACCCCTCTTATTTTTGCCAAGGACAGTAATGTAATTGGTATTATTGCTGTAGCCGATGTTGAAAAAGAAACTTCAAGAAAAGCCATTGAAGAATTTACAAAAATGGGTATTTCCACAGTAATGCTTACAGGCGATAATGAAAGAACAGCAAAAGCAATACAAAAACGACTTAATATTCCAAAGGTTATTGCTCAGGTACTTCCAGAGGATAAGGAAAAGGAAATTAGAAGATTACAAGATGGAGGTCATTGTGTCGCAATGATTGGCGATGGTATAAATGATGCTCCTGCTCTTGCAAAGGCTGATGTTGGTATTGCCATTGGTGCTGGTACTGATGTAGCCATTGAAAGTGCTGACGCAGTTCTTGTAAGAAATGATTTACTTGACGCCGTAAGTGCAGTAAAATTAAGTAAGGCAGTTATTAAAAATATTAAAGAAAATCTTTTCTGGGCATTTTTCTACAACTGTATTGGTATTCCTGTTGCAGCCGGTGTATTATACCCTATATGGGGTATAAAATTAAGCCCTATGTTTGGTGCTGCTGCGATGAGTTTAAGTAGTATTTGCGTTGTAACAAATGCTTTAAGATTAAGAAGATTTAAAACTTACAAATCTTCTGAAAAGGTTGAAGAAACTGTAATTGAAGTTAAAAAGGAGAATGAAAAAATGAAAAAAGTATTATCTATTGAAGGTATGATGTGTGGTCATTGTCAGGCTCATGTTGAAAAAGCTTTAAAGGCTATGGACAGTGTTACTTCTGTTGAAGTAAGTCTTGAAAACAAAAACGCTACTGTTGAATTATCAAAGGATATTTCAGATGCAGAATTTAAGGCAGTTATTGATGATGCCGGTTATGAATTAAAGAGTGTTCAGTAAAAAAATAGCTTCCGATTTTTTAAGTCGGAAGCATTTTTTTATAAATTATGAAAACCATTGCTCAAAACAGCTATAGCAATAAAAAGAGCAAAAAGAAGAATGTACATTACAATTAATGCTACACAAATTATAAAGGCAATTAAACCAGCTCTGCTCCATGTGCTTTGAGTTTTATTAAATTCTTCTGGAGTTTTAAAATATCCATTTTGCCACGCCCACTTGTTGCCACAAGCACCACATACAAACGCCCAAATAAAACCTACGAAAGGTACAAGGCTTAGTAAAGGTAAATAACATCTGTTACCTACGCCCCAAATCCAGTTAAACATAAATGCTCCCCAGTTCCAACCTAACTTAGGTTGCTCTGGTACTGTGCTTTCATTTACAGTCTGATTTACATTATTTTCATCCATATTAACACCCCATTTTTCTTTTATTCTATCACATATTATTTTTATAGTCAATTTATCACAAATATTGTAAATTTAGTTTTTATATGTTAAAATTCTTTCTTTAGGAGGTGTCAAAATGAACAAAAATATTATAGGTCATTTGCTTGCGTTTTTTACTGTATTTGTATGGAGTACAACATTTGTATCTTCTAAAATAATATTACAGTATATGACACCAGCACAGCTAGTTATAATTCGATTTTTTCTAGGATATATCGCCCTTTGGGTATTCAAGCCAAAGCCATTAATTATAAACAATATAAAAAAAGAAATTTATTTTATATTAGCAGGACTCTTTGGCGTTACACTTTATTTCTTGTTTGAAAATATTGCCCTTTTGTACACAATGGCATCAAATGTAGGAATAATTGTTTCCGTTGTACCTTTCTTTGTAGCTATTTGTTCTGTCATTTTTCTTAAAGAACCTTTACCAAAGATAAGTTTCTTTGTTGGTTTTATTCTTGCTATTATGGGTATATCAATTATTGGAATAAAAGATTTTACAAGTGTTCACTTTAGCCCTTTAGGAGATTTCTTAGCTTTAATGGCTACTATTGTTTGGGCTTTTTATTCCGTTACACTAAAGAAAATCAGTACATTTAACTATAACATACTTCAAACAACACGAAGAATATTTATGTACGGTGTAATTTTCCTTATTCCCATAGCTTTGCACAATGGACCATTGGATTTGTCCGTATTTACAAACTTAAAAATATTAGGCAACATACTGTTTCTCAGTTTTTTAGCATCAGCTACCTGCTATACAACTTGGAGCATAGCTCAAGAAAAATTAGGTGTAGTAAAAACAAGTGTTTACATATACCTCTCTCCTGTTATTACAACAGTTGCTTCTGCAATAGTACTAAAAGAAAATATAACATTTATGACTATTGTAGGTATTTGCCTTACATTAGGTGGACTTATATTGTCACAAAGCAAAAAGCTCGGTTAACAGCCGAGTTTTTTTTACGCTTTCATTGTTAACCATAAATATTTATATAGTTGACAATTAATTTTTATTGTGCTAATATGAAAATCATCAATTTATAAAAAAGGAGAGATATTTTGGGCACTAGAAAAATGATATTAACATCAATGTTTGTAGCTATGATTGCAGCTGGGGCATTTATAAAAATTCCCGTACCTATTGTTCCATTTACACTTCAATTTCTTTTTACTATGCTTGCCGGCATACTTTTGGGAGGAAAAGATGGTTTTCGTGCTATAGTAATATATATTTTTCTTGGACTTATAGGCCTACCTATATTTGCTGAAGGTGGTGGTTTTGCTTATATATTTAAACCTAGTTTCGGATATATTATCGGCTTTGCTGTAGCATCTTATGTTACTGGAACCATTACAAACAAAAATTCAGAACCTACAATAAAAAGGCTTTTATGTGCTAACTTTATAGGTCTTGGAATAGTTTACCTTTTTGGAATGGTCTACTATTACATTATGAGCAACTTTTATTTAGGCACACCTATAGGACTTTGGCCATTATTTTTATACTGTTTTATTTTGGCAGTCCCTGGAGATATTTTACTTTGTATTTTAGGGGCAATACTTGGAAATCGACTTGTCCCAATTATTAAAAAGAAAGGATACAACATATGAGCAAAAGTATATTTATAACAGGTACTGGTACTGATATAGGCAAAACCTACGTATCTGCACTTATAGTAAAAAAACTTAGACAAAAGGGAAATAAATCTGCCTATTACAAAGCTGCAATGAGTGGAAATATTCGCTGTTATGATGGTTCTCTGATTGCCGGAGATGCTTCCTATGTAAAATACATATCCGGTACAGAACAGCCTATAGACAGTATGTGTCCATATATATATGAAAATGCCTTTTCTCCACATCTTGCATCAAAAATAGAAGGTAATCCTGTAGAAATAGATGTTGTACTTAACGAATATAAAGATTTGTGTAGCAAATATGATTATATAACAATGGAAGGTTCAGGAGGCATACTCTGTCCTATTACATTTGAAGAATATAAAATAATGTTACCAGATGTTATTAAGGCTTGCAATCTTAGCTGTATAATTGTTGCCGATGCCGGTCTTGGTACTATTAATGGTGTAGGTCTTACTGCTGAATATATGAAAAATCATAATATTCCTCTAAAGGGAATAATATTTAACCACTATATTCCAGGAAACATTCTACACGAAGATAATATTAAAATGTGCGAATACATAACAGGTTCAAAGGTTATTGCCTGTGTCAAAGATGGAGATACTGACATAAATATTACATTTGAAGAATTAGAAAAGCTATACGAATAGGAGGAGTATTCAATGATTTGGTATCCCTATGAACAAATGAAAACAATGAAACAACCTTACAAAATAGTAAATGCTGATGGAGTATATCTCTACACCGAAAATAACAAACTCATAGACTCTGTATCCTCTTGGTGGAGTGTAATACACGGCTATAAACACCCTGAATTAACAAAAGCCATCACATCGCAAGCTGAAATATTTTCACATATAATGCTCGGTGGATTAACTCACGAACCTGTAGAAAAACTATCCCAAAAACTAGCAGAGTGGTTACCTGCTGATTTAAACTATTGTTTTTTCTCTGATTCTGGAAGTGTAGCTGTTGAGGTTGCCCTCAAAATGGCATTGCAATATTTTATGAACAAAGGTGATGAAAAAAGAACTATGGTACTTGCTCTTGAGCACGCATATCACGGCGATACTTTCAAAACTATGGAAATAGGCGATGATGAGGACTATCATTTTGTTCTGAAAGCCTATGGTAAAAGCAAAAATGTGATACATATTCCAACAGAAATAAATGCTCTTGAAAAAGCCTTTGAAGAATATCACAAAAAATTAAACTGCTTTATTGTTGAACCTTTACTTCAAGGTGCCGGTGGTATGCGTATGTATGATATTTCTTTCTTGGTTCGTGCAAGAGAACTTTGCAATAGATATGGTATACTACTAATTTTTGATGAAGTTGCAACAGGCTTTGGAAGAACAGGAAATCGCTTTGTTGCCGATTTAGTAACTCCAGATATACTTGTGTTAGGAAAGGCTTTGACCGGAGGTTACATGGGTCATGCTGTTACAGTTGCAAATACAAAGGTCTATAATGGTTTCTATGACGACAATCCAAACCACGCACTTATGCATGGTCCAACCTTTATGGGAAACGCCCTTGCTTGTAGTATAGCCTTAAAATCTATTGAATTATTTGAAAACCAAGACTATATTTCAAAAATACATAAAATAGAAGAAATCACTAAACGAGAATTAAAAGATTTTGAAGACAACAGAATAAAAGAAATTAGAATTATGGGGGGTTGTGTTTGTATTGAAGTACACGACCCTTATGTATTAAAAGGTTATCAACAATTTGCTTTTGAAAATGGTGTATTTAGTCGACCATTTCTCAATTATCTTTATGCTATGGTTCCTTATATTATTACAGAAGAACAGTTGATAAAGGTATTAAATACAATGAAAAATTGGTTTCGTAAATAAAATTTGATATGTTTTTACCCCCATACTTTATCCCCTAAATTTAACTATAATTTATACATATTTGATTCTTAATTAATTGACAAAAAATATTCTATGAATTATAATATATCTAATTCACAGACTTAAAGTTAATGGTGGTTATTTCTCATCAATTACAAGCCTGCGTAATTTTATTTCAGCTTTACAATGATGTAAATACAATGCCCTTTTTTAATAAGGGCTTTTGTAATGTTTGAAATAATAAACCATATTATTGCTGGGAGGGTTTTCCTTGAAGGTTTTAATAACTACCGATTTTTATAAGCCTAATACTAATGGCGTTGTTCGTTCTGTAATGACATTAAAATCAGCTTTAGAAGAACAAGGTCACGAGGTCAGAGTTCTTACTCTAAATCAGACAGGCATAGTTAGAGAAAATGATGTGTACATACTTCGTTCTATAAGTGCTGGTAAAATCTATCCCAACGCAAGAATAATGTTTGGTATGTGTAGAAGTGTTGTCAACAAAATTGTGAAATGGAAACCGGATATTATACACTCACAATGTGAATTTAGCACTTTCTTTTTTGCTAACAGAATAGCAAAAAAACTTAGAATACCTTTAGTTCATACCTACCATACCGTTTACGAAAATTATACTCACTATTTTTCCCCAAGCCATACAATTGGCAAGGAAATAGTTGAAACCCTTTCTCGTAAAATATTAAAGCATACACAGGCTATTATTGCCCCTACTGAAAAGGTAAAAGATATTTTAACTTCATACAAAGTTAAACCACCTATAACTGTTATTCCTACAGGTCTTGATTTGCAAAAGTGTAGTAGCCCTGTAGATAAGAATACTCTTTCAGAGATGAAACATTCCTTAGGTATTCCAGAGGAAAATACAGTTTTACTATTTTTAGGCAGATTAGCACGAGAAAAAAACATAGATGAAACTATTAAATTAATTGAAAATTGCCATATTAATAAGTTTACATTTCTTATAGTAGGTGACGGTCCTGACAGAGATAGACTAGAAAAACATATTAAAAAAAGCAGTATTAAAAATAATGTTATATTTACAGGTCTTGTGCCTATGGATAGCGTAAATGCCTATTATCAGCTTGCAGACCTTTTCATTTGTTCCTCTACAAGTGAGGCTCAGGGTCTTACATATTTTGAAGCTTTAGCAAATGGTGTTCCTGCCCTTTGTAAAAAAGATGCTTGCCTTGACGGTGTACTTATAAACTACAAAAATGGTTTTCAATATACAAACGAAGATGATTTTGCAGAGTTTTTAAACTTTTTCTTTTCTGATAAATGTAATCGAGAAGATATGATTGCAAATGCCTTACCTGTAAAAGATAAGTTTTCCAGTAAAGCCTTTGGAGAAAATGTTGCTGAACTTTACAAAAACACCATTAAAAAATTTAACGAAAAAAATTCCGTTAATTATAAATAACATAGGTGATTGATTTGAGAAAATTTATAGATTGGGTAGTTGCTAAACAGAATATAATAGGTCTTGTAAGTACAGTTATTATTATACTTCTTAGTATTTATGGCTACACTCAAGGAGTTTTTACCGACAAAAGTAAACTTGAAGCTCTTTTAAAAAGCTGTGGTGTATGGGCTCCTATTATGTTTGTTGCCTTGCAAGCAATACAGGTTGTTATCCCTATACTTCCTGGTTCAATAGGCTGTCTTTTTGGTGTTATATTTTTTGGACCAGTAATGGGATTTGTATATAATTATGTAGGTATTTGTGGTGGGTCTATATGGGCATTTCTTATTGCCAGAGCCTATGGCAGAGAATTTGTAAGGCGTGTAACATCTGAAAAATTCTACAACAAATATAGCCCTTTTATGAATAGCCGAAAATTTACTATTCTATTTGCCTTACTCATATTTAGTCCTGTTGCCCCTGATGACTTTTTATGCTATCTTGCCGGCATTACAGATATGAAATTAAGCAAATTTACAATAATAATTCTTTTAGGCAAACCTCTTGCCATTTTTATGTATAGTTTTGCATTAACTAAATTCTATACTTATTTAATAAACTTTATACGATAGGGGAGATAAAAATGAAAGTTTTTTTGTATTCGGGAATGCAAAAAATGATTGAAAAAAGTGGTGTAGGCAGAGCCATTTATCATCAAAAGAAAGCTGCTGCCTTCAACGATATAGAATTAGTTGATAACCTTAAAGATGCAGATGTTGTACATATTAACACAATTTTTCCTAAGAGCTATGAATTAGCAAAAGAGGCTCATAAATTAGGCAAAAAAGTTGTTTACCACGCACACTCTACCAGACAGGATTTTAGAAATTCCTACATCGGTTCTAATCTTGTTGACGGACTTTTTGCTTGGTGGATAATGAAATGTTACAACTCCGGCGATATTATTATTACCCCTAGTATTTATTCTAAAAAACTTCTTCAATCCTACGGAATAACTAAAGATATACGAGTTTTATCCAATGGTATTGATACTAGCTACTACACACACAACGAAGAAATGCGTGAAGAATTTAAGAAAAAACATAAAGGCAGAAAAGTTATTATGTCTGCCGGTTTATGGATTGACAGAAAAGGTATAACTGACTTTGTAGAACTTGCTAAAAGAATGCCACAGTACGATTTTGTATGGTACGGCGAGTCAAATTTATACACTGTTCCAGCTAAAATTAGAAAGGCTGTCAAAACAAAATTACCTAACCTTTCATTCCCTGGATATATCAGTAAAGCCGAATTAAAAGATGCCTACAACAACAGTGACCTTTTCCTTTTTATGTCAAAGGAAGAAACAGAGGGTATCGTTATACTTGAGGCTTTAGCTATGAAAATCCCAACACTTATCAGGGATATTCCTGTATATGAAGGTTGGCTCACAGATAGCAAAGATGTTTACAAGGCAAAAACTCTTTCAGAATTTGAAACTAAAATTACAGGCATACTTGAAAACAAATTGCCAAGTGTAGTTGAGGGTGGCTATAATGTAGCCAAAGAAAGAGATATTAAAGAAGTTGGAAAGAGATTAAAAGCCATTTATGAAGATGCTTTAAAGAAATAAGCCAGAACAAATTACAAACCTTAATTTTTGGCTTAACAAGCAATCTAACTAAAAAAGCCATTGTTGAAAAGATTTCAACAATGACTTTTTTTACTTATTACACTTTTTCCCACAACAGCTACAATTTCCTCCACAAGAAAATTCGCCATTTTTACTTTTCTTATATAAATTTCTACAAATCAAAAAACAGACAAGTATTATTACAGCTAAAATTATTATACTCTGTATATTCATTTACATCACTCCTATAAAAGCCCCTATAATATGTACAATACCGGCACAAATCCAAGCTATTACACATTGAGCTACTACAACAAATACTGCATATTTACTACCTAATTCTCTCTTTATAGATGCTATGGCAGCAACACAAGGAGTATAGAGAAGACAGAAAACAAGCAAGCTAAAGGCTGTTAAAGGAGTAAGAAGTGCTGTTATTCCCTCTGTATTTCCTAAAAGTACAGTAAGTGTTGAAACAACGCTTTCCTTAGCCATAAATCCTGTAATAAGAGCAGTAGATATTCTCCAATCTCCGAAACCTAAAAGCTTGAAAACAGGGGCAACAATACCAGCAATAATAGCAAGTATACTGTGCTGAGAATCACTAACTACATTAAATCTAACATCAAAAGTCTGTAAGAACCAAATCACAATTGTAGCAACAAATATTACTGTAAATGCCCTTTGTAAAAAGTCCTTAGCCTTTTCCCAAAGTAATTGAGTAACATTTTTTGCCCCTGGCATACGATAGTTAGGCAATTCCATTACAAAAGGAACTGCATCGCCCTTAAACATAGTTTTTCTCATAACAGAGGCTGAAACTATACCCATAAATATACCAATAAAATAAAGTGACACCATTACTATTGCACCGTATTTAGGGAAAAATGCTGCTGTAAAAAGTCCGTATATAGGCAACTTAGCAGAACAACTCATAAAAGGTGTCAATAGTATTGTAATTTTTCTATCTCTTTCAGAAGGCAAAGTACGGCTTGCCATAACCCCAGGAACAGTACAACCAAAGCCTATAAGCATAGGAACTATACTTCTTCCTGAAAGTCCAATTTTTCTCAATAGCTTGTCCATTACAAAGGCTACTCTAGCCATATAGCCACTATCTTCAAGTAAAGAAAGGAAGAAGAACAATGTTACAATAACAGGTAAAAAGCCTAATACACTACCTACACCAGTAAATATACCGTCAATAATCAAGGAATGAACTACTGGATTTATATCCCATATTGTAAGTCCATTATCTACAATACCTGTAATCCATTCAATACATATATTCAATAAATCTGAAAGTCCTGCACCTATAACATTAAATGTAAGCCAAAATACTATACCCATAATAACTATAAATGAAGGTATAGCTGTATATTTACCTGTAAGTATTTTATCTATTTTCTGACTTCTTTTATGTTCCTTACTTTCGTGAGGTTTTTCCACTACTTCTTTGCAAACCTTGTCAATAAGGCTATATCTCATATCGGCAATAGACGCAGCCCTATCTAAACCTCTTTCACTTTCCATTTGCTGAATAATATGCTCAAGGGTTTCCTGCTCGTTTTGGTCTAATTTAAGTCTTTGAAGTATTAAACTATCTCCCTCTGCCAATTTGCTGGCAGCAAAACGAATAGGAATACCGGCAGCCTTTGCATGGTCCTCAATTAAGTGCATTATAGAGTGTAAACATCTATGAACAGCACCATTATGGTCATTTACATCACAAAAATCTTTTCTACCAGGCTTTTCCTGATATTTTGCAACATGTAATGCGTGGTCAACAAGTTCTGCTATACCCTCATTTTTAGCTGCTGAAATAGGTACGACAGGTATTCCAAGCATTTGTTCCATTTCATTTACATGGATATATCCACCATTTTTCCAAACCTCGTCCATCATATTAAGGGCAAGTACCATTGGAATATCCAACTCCATAAGCTGTAGTGTAAGATTTAAGTTTCTTTCAATATTTGTTGCATCTACAATATTGATAATACCCTTTGGGCGTTCATTTAATATAAATTCTCTTGTCACAATTTCTTCACTAGAGTATGGCGACATAGAATAAATGCCCGGCAAATCAGTAATAAGAGTGTCACTATGCTCCTTTATAGCACCGTCTTTTCTGTCAACAGTAACCCCAGGGAAATTACCCACATGCTGATTAGAGCCTGTAAGCTGGTTAAAAAGTGTAGTTTTTCCACAATTCTGATTTCCTGCTAGTGCAAAAGTCAATACTGTACCATCTGGAAGTGGATTTTCTGTTTCCTTTGTATGGTACTTTCCTCCCTCCCCAAGTCCGGGATGAGGAATATTCTTCTTGTCATTTCTAGGTAATAGCGTATGCTTTTCTACCTTTGTATCTCTTATATTTTCTATTTCTATTCTTTCTGCGTCTGCCAAACGCAAAGTAAGTTCATAACTATGTATTCTAAGTTCTACTGGGTCGCCCATTGGTGCATACTTAACCATGGTAACATCAGCCTCTGGAATAATACCCATATCCAACAAATGTTGTCTTAAAGAACCGTCACCACCAACAGTTTTAACTGTGGCTGTTTTTCCTATTGGCAAATCTTTTAATGTCAACATATCACAACCTTATCGATAAAATATTTTCAATAAAATCATAGTCGAAAAATGTAAGTATGTCAATAGCTTTAACATTATTAATATATAGCTTATACAATTTATTTATGTCAACAGTTTTTAGAATAATAAAAAGACTAGACAAACAGCCTTTTATACCCGTTTATCTAGTCTTTTACTTTTAAATTTAATCGTCTAATTCATCTAATGCGTCATCTACACCTTCAGCATAGTCTGAATCGCTATTATATCTGTCCCAATCATAGTCGTCGTCATCATATACAGCCTCGTATCCCTCATCATAAGATTTATATGGAGAACTTGAATAACTACCACTACTATATGAAGAATACCCACCAGTTGATGAACTGCTTTTTTTCTTAGTGCTACTACTATATGAGCTTGAGCCTCCATAAGAGCTTGAGCTATTACTGTAGGAGCTTGAACTACCATAGGAACTTGAGCTATTACTGTAAGAGCTTGAGCTACTGCTATTATGGTAAGAATAAGTAGTTGTTTCTTTTGTAGTTTCCTCCGTAGTATCTTTTTCACTTGGCTTATGTTCTTTGCAATAAATACTGCCCTCAACTCTATCATTATTGCACCCAGCCTCAACACATTTTGTTTCATAAGGATTGTAAGAATTAAAGCCAAATTCACAGACAATACCAATACCAATTATTAAACAAATAACAATCAAAATTTTTTTCATAATACCAACCTTCTCTCTATTTTCAGTAGCTTTTTTCTTTATATTTTTATTATATCAATACTTTTATCCTATAAATGGTACTATACAAATTATTTTCTACAATAGTATTCCAAATACATATCTTTTAACTGGCAAATCTCTTTTTCGTAATTTCTATCTTGGTCCGCACTATGTATTATACCTGAAGAATATTTACTTAAAGCTGAAAGCATAGCGTACATTATATTGTAGAATATACTTCTCTCTGAAATATCTGTTCGTACTGTCTTGTCATCTTGAGCTTTCTTATAAAGCATATGAAATTTGTTTACGAATTTATCTATTATACTGTTATATGGCTTCATTTCATCTTTTGTTGTATCTTCTGAACCAATATATATGCTAAAATTGGCATTAAAGTTCAATAAATCGCTATTTTCTTTGTATAAATCAATATATCTGTCTATATAAAATTCCAACTTCTGTGCAGCCGTCATTTTTTCTACATTTAATTCATTATAATGTCTTTGTAATTCGCCATAATACTCTCTCCACTTTTTAGTAGCAACAGCAATTACAAGCTCTTTTTTTGTTCCAAAATATCGATATATGCTTGCAACCCCCATATTACAATTATTAGCAACAACAGTCATAGTTACTGGTTCAATTCTATTTTCTGCAAAAAGTTTAAAAGCTGTTTCAATAACTATATCTCTTCTTTCAGTAATTGACTGATTGACATTATCCAAATACCTCATATTACTTCCCCTCTTAAATATATAACACTTTTCATATAGTGATTATAGATATTATGCAATAAATTGTCAACACTTTTTACATTTTAGGTTGACGAAAAAAGTGGCATAGACAAAATCTATACCACTTAAAAATATTTTTTTATTTTTCGTCCATAATCTCTTTAAGAGAAGTAGCAAGACCTGCTATGCCCTGAATATTTGATGGAACTATAATCTTTGTTGCATTACCGTTTGCCATATTAGCAAGTGCCTCAAGACTCTTTAAAGTAAGTACACTTTCGTCTGCACCAGCCTCTTTTAACATTCGGATACCCTCTGCATTAGCTCTCTGTACCTTTAAAATAGCCTCTGCCTCACCTTCGGCCTCTTTTATCATCTTTTCTCTTTCAGCCTCTGCCTTTAATATTGCAGCCTGCTTTTCAGCCTCTGCCTCAAGAATTGCGGATTCCTTTTTACCCTCTGCTACAAGTACAGTTGACTTCTTTTCACCCTCAGCAATAAGTATAGATTCTCGTCTTTCTCTTTCTGCTTTCATCTGCTTTTCCATAGATTCCTGAATAGCAGCTGGTGGCATAATGTTTTTAAGTTCAACTCTGTTTACCTTAATACCCCAAGGGTCTGTAGCCTCGTCAAGAGTCATAACCATTTTAGAGTTTATAGTTTCTCTTGAAGTAAGTGTTTCATCAAGTTCCATATCGCCAATAATATTTCTCAATGTAGTTGATGTAAGATTTTCAATAGCAATAATAGGATTTTCTACGCCGTAAGTAAATAACTTAGGGTCTGTTACCTGAAAGAAGATTACTGTATCAATCTGCATTGTTACATTATCCTTTGTAATAACAGGCTGTGGTGGGAAATCAATAACCTGTTCCTTTAAAGTAACATTTTTTGCTACTCTTTCAAAGAAAGGTATTTTAAAATATAAACCTGTCTGCCAAGTTGTTTTATATGCACCTAAAAATTCAACTACATAAGCTCTGGCCTGTGGCACAATTTTAACACAACTGGCAGCAACTACTACTACAATTATTAAGAAAAATAAGAATAAAATTATCATAATTAAACCTCCTCTACCTTTTCAACACATAATGTATTTCCATATACATTAGTTATCCTGACTTTTGTTCCCTCAGAAATGTCTTCATTGCTTACAGCAAGCCATTCAACATCTCCAATTTTAACTCTACCTTTTTCGTCTTTTTTTATTTCCTGTACGACGACACCGGTTTTGTCTACTTTACTGTTAATATTTCCTCCCCTCGTATATTTATCAACATATTTTTTAGCCACAGGTCTTATGAATACAAGTGACAATATTGAAAATAATATAAATACAAATATTTGAAGCAGTATACTTTCCGGAAAAATCAATGCCATAAAAAATGAAACTACAGCACCAATCACAAACCATACACTGACAAGTGCTATTGTTCCTGCCTCTATAAGACCACAAGCTACAGCAATTATCAGCCAAATTACAGCCATACTATAATCCATTTTACTCCTCCTTATACATTAGCTACAATAAACTTACATTCTCCATTTACCTTTACATTACCAATACCTGCAGGAAGGAAGAAGGTATCGCCCTTTTTTAATGCCATTTCCACTTCTCCATTGCTTACAGTTCCAAAACCATCTAAAAATACAAGGGCGTTAAATGATGCTCTATCAACATAAAATTCCACATCATCTTTTACATCATATACAAAAACTTGAAAATATTTGCAAGAACAAACTGTTTTTTTACTGTATCCGTCATTTTTTTCTTCTGAATACTTAGATATAAAAGGTTCATATTTATTTGTATTTATTACCTGCAAAGCTTTTTCAATATGAAGTTCTCTTAGATTTCCGTCTTTATCTTTTCTGTCATAATCATATAATCTATATGTAGAATTTGAGCTTTGTTGTATTTCACATATAAGTATGCCACTACCTATGGCATGGACTGTACCAGCCGGAATATAAATTGCATCACCCTTCTTTACATATATCTTATTAAGAACATCTGTAATAGTATGATTTTCTATTCTGGTTTTTATTTCTTCCTTTGTAATATCTTCTTTAAATCCACAGTATACAAAGGCATCTTCATCACAGTCCATTATGTACCACATTTCGTTTTTGCCATATTCTTTTTCCACAGACATAGCAAAATCATCGTCTGGGTGTACCTGAATAGAAAGTGGCTTTTTAGCATCAATAAACTTTATTAACATAGGAAATTGTTCAAATGCTACACACTTCCAACCTACAACATCATCTTCAATTTGTTCTAAGTATTTTCCAAATTCAAGACCTTTATATCTTCCGTTTGTAACTATTGAATTTCCAGCTTTATGAGCAGATAACTCCCAACTTTCAGCAACTACATCATAATCACAGTTTTTATCAAACTCTGTAACTAATCTATTACCTCCCCAAAGATAATCCTTAAAAACTGGAGAAAGTTTTATAATCTCTTTACTAACATCTCCAAGGTCTTTGTAGTTTTTAGATACTATATCCTGTTCATTAAGATAATCACCAATTTCAACTTCAATAATTACAACATTTTCGTTAGATTCATTTGAAATTCGATGATACGCCTCAGCTGGAACATATATATTTTCCCCAGCTTCAAACTCCATTGTTATTCCTTCTAATTCTACAAGAACTACACCTTCAACTACACTCCAGTGCTCACTTCTATAGCTATGTTTATGCAAGCTCATTTTTCTATTTGGAAAAACTGTAACCTTTTTTACTTTATATCCCATACCTTCACTAAGTATTTGATAAGTTCCCCAAGCCCTATAGTATATAGGCAATCTATCAGTATATTTACCAAACTTTTTCTTAACATTAACTATAAAATCCTTTATATTGTGTTTTGCATTTTTACTTTTAATATAAACAGCATCATCAGTATTTACAACTACTATATCTTCTGTTCCATTTACTACAACAAGTTTATCGTCACTATGATTTATAACTGTCGTGTTAGTTGCTTCGTTATATATTACATTGCTAAGTTCTTCATCTTTTGCTACTAAAGCTAAGGATTCATAATCATTTAACTGATACCATTGTATATTTTTTATTTCAACACATTTTAAATCATTTATATTTTCAATTATATTTCTTTCAAAACTTTTAAACAAGGTTGCTGTTTTTATATTATCCGGTATAAAATAAATATTTCCATCATTTAAAAGCTGATTAAATATTTTTTCAGACTCAAAATATATTTCTGAAAAATTTTCCTTTATTTTTTCCAAAAATACTTTTGTATTTATAATGTACATACCTATATTCCAAAGCCAATGTCCATTATTCATAAGATTTCTAAGCAAGTTTTCACTAGGTTTTTCCACAAATAATTCTACGTCTGAATTATTTGTTTTTATATAGCCATATTGATTTGAATATTTTTCTATAGGCACACCAAAGGTTACACAACTGCTTATGTCAGATATTTTTTTAGCCTCAACAACACAGTTTGTATAATTTCCAGTATCTATAATACCATTACAGCCAATTATTAATACTCTTTCACCTATGTTAGCTGACATACAGCCCAGAATAATTGGCAAAGTAGTATTTACAGGTTCTTTTTCTAAAAATAATTTATATCTCAGTTCCTGAAAAACTTCTAGCTGACCTTCTACTATAAATTTATATGTTTCATTGGTGAAAATATAAAACTCATCACAATATGGTATATTTTTGGCTATATTTTCTTGAAAAACTGACCTTCCATCTCTAATCTCCACAAACTGTTGAGGAAATTCTTTTCGTGATATAGGCCAAAGACTTCCCCCATTACCACCAGCCAAGACTATACACTTCATATAATTTTCTCCTTAAATTTCTGACTTATAAATAATTATACCATAAAACACTATATTTTTCTATAATATAATAATATTCTATACATTAATAACAGCCTTTTTTTCATAAAAAATACACCTCCAAAAGTTTCTAACTTTCCGAGGTGTATATCAATTTTAATTAAGCTAAATTTTATAAATACTTATCCAATTTTCTTTCTTTAAGTATGTCCACGACGTCTTTTACAGACTGTGCCTTATTCTTATCACATACCAATATTGCATCATCAGTTTCTACTACAACAATATTATCAAGTCCTATTGTTGCAATTAAACTCTTATTGCCAAAAACAACACTATTCTTAGTGTCAAGCATTATATTTTCACCTTTAGAAATATTGCCATTTTCATCTTTGTTGTACATAACTTCTAAAGTATCCCAGCTACCAACATCATTCCAACCAAACTCTCCGTCTATTACAACAACATTGTCAGCCTTTTCCATAATACCATAGTCAACAGAAATCTTAGGAATAACAGGGTATATCTCATTTATAACCTTTTCTTCATCAGGTGTACCCATAGCATCACCAATTTTTACAATACACTGATAAACCTCTGGCAAAAGTTCTTTAAACTTATCGAGAATAACTGAAGCTCTCCAAACAAACATACCACTGTTCCAAGCAAAGCTACCCTTAGCAACATATTCCTTTGCAAGTTCTAAATTAGGCTTTTCCACAAACTGTATAACCTTTTTAGCCAAACTATCTTCATTTTTATTAAATTCTATATAGCCATAACCTGTTGCCGGAAAAGTTGGTGTAATACCTATTGTAACCAATTTCTCTTCTTTTTCAGCCACATCAATAGCTTTATTTAAAATTTCCGCAAAACCTTTTTCGTCCTTAATATAGTGGTCGGCAGGGAATACGCACATTACGCCGTCGCCATATTTTTTAATTATTTCCATAGCTGCATAGCCTATACAAGCAGCAGTATTTCTGGCTGCCGGCTCTGCTAAAATCTTCTTTGGTTCAATTCTACCCTTTGTGACATCAGCCATAGGTTTCCACTGGCAAACATTTGTTACAATAAATATATCCTTTTTATCAATTACCTGACCAATTCTATCTATAGTTTCATTTACCATAGTTTCCTTGCCACTTAAATTCAAGAGCTGTTTAGGCATTTCCTGTCTACTCATAGGCCAAAAGCGTGTTCCACCACCGCCTGCCATAATTACTCCATATGTATTCATGTATTTCCTCCAAAATTACTATTCAAGTAACTTATTTCTTATCACATTTGTTTAAAAATTGATATATAAATGTGATGTTATATATTTTATACTTACCTTTTTAGAGAATTCTTTAAGACATTCTTCAAATCCACTATTCATTCTATCATATAGCTCAGACTTAGAAACAACCGTAGTCATATCACTATTTATAAAATTTTTTCTGGAATCTATTGAATATCCATCAAAACCTGCAAGTAAAAAATTCTTTACCCCAAGTTCTATAAGCATCTTAATTAACATCAATCCAGCATTATCTTTTACAGCATCAATTTCATTTAACAAATCAGCATACTCCATAGAAATATAAGCTAAATTACTATCTATATTTGAAGTTGTAATAAGTTTTTTATCTTTAACTTCTAATTCTTCATATCTTCTCATATTACTTATAAAAATATAATCTACATCCAAATATTCATAATTAAAGTTTATGGAAAACAGAACTGTATTTTCTGGGTTGTACGCCATTAAAATTTTTTCCTTTTCAATACCAGCACTCTTTCCCGGAGCAATAATAAGTGCCGTTTTGTTAGTCATTTGCTGTTTTAGATTTTCTAAATTCCTATCTCTGACTTTACCCTTATTCATATACTGTATATAAAGATTTTCTATATAACTCTTATCAAATTTATTTTTCTTTTCTTCTGATATCTGAGCTAAAACTTCATCCATATTTTCATATGTAAGTGTCTTTTTATCATCTAAGTATGAAGCATAATTAGGATGACAATTATATTGTGCTGATAAATAATGTGGTAATGAATATCCCCAATAATTACTTAAATAAATTTTATTAAGAACTTGGTCAATAATTTTCATTAAAGGCTTTATTTTAAAATCCGTTCCAAAACTACCATTTAGATAATCCACAAAAAGCTCTGTATTTAAGTTTCCTGCTCCTCTACCTATTCCAAAAACACTTGTATCAATAATAATTTTTCTCTCTGTAATTACTTCTGTCAGCGATTGGGCATTAGAAAGTGCAAGCTGTTGATTATTGTGAGAATGGTATCCAATATGAATAGCTTCATCTATCTCATAATCCATAATATAAAACAGCCTCATTAAATCCTTGCTTCTCATAACTCCAAAGCTATCAGCTATATAGACAGCATAAGGTTTTAATTTATTAACTAATTTCATAAGTAAAGTTAATTCTTCTTGAGTATAGCTCATAGTTACCATTGGTTGTACAAAGACCTGATAACCTTTCTTTTTTATTTCTTCACAAAACTCAATTGCTTCTACCAAATCTTTCTTATGAAAGGCAACTCTTATTCCATACAATACTTTACTATTATGAGGTATATCTTCAATATTGTATTCACCAAAGTTTATCATACAAACATACTTTGTACGATTTTTATTACCTTTGTGAATAAGATTTTCTATTTCCTCTATAGTATTGAATTTTGTCAAATTTTTATTATGCTCTATTCTATTCGTAAGAAAACCACATTCGATTATGTCTATATTTGCATATTCAAGACCATTTAGTATCTTTGGAATGTTTTTTTCTCCAAACTCCCATTGATTTACATATCCACCATCTCTAAGAGTACAATCAAGCACTGAAATTTTTTCCATTACATTCACCCCTGTATATTTTTATCATTTTCCTTTAGAAATAAATGATAATATTCTTTTCACCTTATGAGCATTTATTAATGCAAACACTAAATACACAAACAGTATTATTATAAAAGATTTTAAAAGGCTAAATCGCCAAGTAGAAAACATAAATGCGATAACAATTACCGTTTCCATAATTATATCTAATATTATATTACTATTCATTATTTTAGCAATGTATAATTCTGATATATAACTTCTTATTCCTATAGATAAAACAAGAAATACTGCAACAATAATTATATTATCAAATATATAAGCTCCTAAAAGACTTAAAATCAAACTTAAAACCATAGCAAAAACATTTACCATAAGAAGATTTTTTTCTTTACGAAAAACTTTAAAATATGTAGTACAAAGTAAATTCATTTTACCATTAAATGTACATATAGGTAAAAGTAAACCTAAATAAATAAGACTTTCCTTATATTGAGGTAACCATAAAGCCATAACATAGCACAACGGTGCATAACATAAGAAAGCCAATGGGAGAAAAAGACTTAAACCATCCCTTATTCCCTTGTACAATACACTTTGTTGCTCACTATTTACATTTCTCAACATAGGAAAAAGGACCATACTTACTTGAGATATGAATAAAAGAACAAAATTTATGATAGACATAGAGAGTGAAAATTTCCCAAAAGCTTCAATACCCCACCTACCATCAATTATAAATCTAGCAGAACCTATAATTAATGTACTTGCTATATTGGCAATCATAAGATTTATACCAATCTTTATATTGTCAAACATATTTATAAAAGTTATTTTTAAAGGCAAACATTTTGAAAATACTATTTCCTTACCTTTATAAATACTATAAACAAGAGCAGCTACCTTACCTGTTACATAGAAAACAATATAAAACCTAAAGTCATTAACCTTTATAAAAATCATAGGCAAAAGACAAACCATAAATACAAGTTTATCTAATATTACAGAAATTGAAAACCATTTAGTTTCATTAGCTGCCTGAAATATAAATCCTAAATACAGCGATAAGTTATTCAAAACCATAACTATTCCTGTCATTAAAATAACAAATTTTCTATTATTATCATCTATAATAAAAAAACAGAAAAAGATAAAAATAATAGCCATAACACTCTGTAATACTGCTGCTATTTTATATTGTGAACCTAAAAGAGGTTTATCCATTTCATCGTAGCTTTTGCCACCATATTTTAAATATACACCATCATTTAATCCAAAGTGAAAAAAACCGACATATCCAAAATAAAATATAAACAGCTGCCAATATCCAAAATCCCTTACAGTAAGAAATTTAGGTACTATTAAAGACATAAGTACACTTAAAAATAACGAAATACCTTGTGCTAAAAATGCAAATATAATATTATTCCAAAATTTATTCTTTAAGTTCATAATGCTCACTAATTTTCTTCTTTTGCTAATCTTTTAGCCACAATTTTGTTTACCTTTGCAAGATCATTTGGAGTGTCTACTGCAACAGTATCTGAATCAACTTCAATATACTGCACTTTATATCCATTTTCAATAAATCTCAATATTTCAATATCCTCAATAGCTTCAATTTTAGCCTTACCATATTTTTTGCCATAATCACAATAAAATCTAAGAGCCTCCGGAGTAAATCCATATACGCACACTTGTTTATAATAGTCATAATCTATACTACCTTTTGGATAAGGTGCTGTAGCTCTTGTTAAATAAATTCCTATGCCCTCCTTATTTGTAATAACCTTAGGAACAGTAAAATTAATTGCATCTACAGGATTTTTAATCTTTGTCATGAGATTTGAAACCTGTAAATCCTTGTTATCATAAAAAGGTAATATAGCCTTTTTAATCGTTTCCACTTCAATAAGAGGCTCATCTCCTTGAATATTAACATATAAATCTGCAGGTATTTTTTCAGCCACTTCACCTATTCTGTCTGTACCCGTTTTATGCTTATCTGATGTCATAATAACCTTAATATCATTTTCGATACAAGCATTATATATTCTTTCATCATCTGTAGCAACATATACCTCATCTAATTCTTTTACTTTAATACACTGGTTATATACCCACCATATCATAGGCTTTCCACATATATTAGCAAGAGGTTTTCCCTCAAAGCGTGATGACTTGTAACGAGCTGGAATTACACCAATAATTTTCATTTTATTTTCCTCCTAAACATTTAATAACTGATTCTTTTTAGAAAAATTTTCTTTCAAAAAAGCACCACTTATCAGCTATAATTAATAATTTTTTCTGAATTTTATTCAATTTTAAATATTTTTTTCTAAAAAAATTTCTTGAATCAATAGTAAACTTAAGATTTCTTAATCTTCTAGTTTTTTTATCAACAGAACTAGTTACTGTTGTAGAATAGGTATAGTGATTATGTCTATATTTCACAGCAGTAACTATACCTTCTTTATAACCGGCATTTTTAATTTTTTTTGAAAGACAAAGTTCCTCACAAAAAAGAAACGTTCCTTCATCCATATACCCTATCTTTTTTAAGACACTTGATTTAGCTGCCCAAAAAGCTCCTGGTATTTCATCCACCGTTATAATATCCTTTGATTTATCGACATCAAAGCTATAATATAACTTCTTTAATATGTAACTACTTAAAATAAAAGAATTGAAAAATTGCAATGCAAAAGTATCAAAAGCTTTTGAATATTGTAGACATTTACTTTTCCCCGAATCATCCGTTCTTGCAGAAGATATGATAGCATATTCATCATATTTTTCAAAAGAATTGGAAATACATTCAATGACATCTTCCCCAAATTCAACATCGGGATTCGCAACAAAAACAACATCACAACTAAGTTTTTCTACTAGATACCTCAAACCAATGTTATTTCCTTTTGCATAGCCTCCATTGCAATCACTATATATAACTACTATTTTACTATTATTTATTCCTGCAAAAACTTCCCTTGAATTATCTTTTGAATTATTATCAACAATGACAACATAATCTATATTTCTATAAAGGCTTATTTTTTCAGCCATACTTTTAACTAATTCTGATTTGTTATAGTTTAATATAACTATTCCTATTTTCACACAACCAACCTCATTTTCATAATTCATCAAGAATTCTTTCCAATTCTTCTTTATCTTTAGGTATCAACAAAGTTTTATTTCCATATTTTTTAATGAATTTATCAATATATTTATAGAAATTTTCATTTATCATCTTAGGTTTATTTTTCATACATCCATACAGCATAATAATCTTTGTATTATCTCCAAAATAGAGGCATGATGAAAGAGCACTTGCAGAAGCAGTTGTTATAAATACCTTTCCATCAAAATTTTTATTCATTTGAATTACCTCCCATGGTATAGAGGTTGTCTTATTTGTCTTTATTCCATAAGGTGAAAATCTATTTATCTTACACCTCGGATGTGTTTTGACAAGTAAGTTACCTTTCCCCACTTTTTCAGAAATAATTTTTATAAGCTGAACATCTTCCGAATCATTTCCTTCACCATTAAAGTAAGAACCTCCATCTTCAAAAGCAATAAACTTTTCCTCATAACTATCTTGAATATTTGAATAATCAAATACACAATTCAGAATATTCTTTAATGTTTCATTTTTTCTCGAAATTTTTGCCATCTGAACTATTTCATATGGGGGATTAAACATAACAAAACCTGGCTCAAAAAAATAGAATTTTTTAATATACCTATTAATAACCTCATTTCCAAAAATTTTTCTGATATTTTTTTCAATCAACATTCTTTTTTTACTTTTTTGGTTATTAAATTCCTTAAAGTAACTTCCAAAACCCTCTTCATATCTATAACAAACAGCATTTGAATTATACTTTAATATAACATTAAAAATACAGTCTGTCATAGCTCCATAGCTATTAAATAAAAGTACATCATAGTTGTAATCTTTTTTATCTTTAAAAACACATTTTAAACTTCTCTTTGGAAAACATAAAGACTCAACATATCTGAGATACTTTTGTAATTTTTGCATCTTTGTAAACCTTTTACCACAATAAAGCATAGGACTATTAGCTAAATAACAATTATCAAATATATCAAATTTTTTAGCATTTTTGTAAACCGTCTCAGCATTATTTGTCGTATTATATATAATCACATCAACACTATCATTCTGAAACAAAGTTAATTTCATATTTGTTGCAACTATAAACTGAAAAAACGAGTCTACTACAAACAACATTCTCATACTAATTTATCCTCCATCTTTTTACTTTACACTCTATATCAGGAGCATTCTTTATAATACTGTCTGCTATACCTCCCAGGGCAAACAAAAAGTATACGCCAGCTGCATAATATGCTTCAGATATCATCATAACATGCATACCAAAAATAACTACATTTAAAGAAATTGCAAAATAATTTTCTTTAAACTTTGTCAAAGTTTTACCTATTATATGGTTAGCCCAAAATACAATAACCAACAATACACTTCCCCCAACATAAGCATAATCCAATAACTGATTGTGCAACTGTGTATGCTCTAATCCTATTCTCATTGTCCATTTTTCAAGTGTTTCTTTACCTACACCCAAAATAGGATGACTTAAAAATACCTTTAATCCTCTATCCCACATAAAAGTTCTATAAGTCAAAGTTAAATCTTTCTCTAACACATCTACAATTATGAATGAAAAATATTTTTGCCATCCACCTATAACCATACCAGCTGAAATAATCACATAAAGTATTGTCAAATTTCTATAATTCAATATCTTAACCAGTTTTGTTCTACTCAATAGAATTAGTGCAATTGTAAGAAAAATCCCAATTAATAATGTACTAGACCTTCCCAATAGAGATGATAAAAGCATTGTTAAAATAAGGATATTTCCTCTAATTTTATTACCACTATATCTTCTATGTAATAGTGCTACTGCCATAGCCGGCATAAAGTGATATGAAAAGTTATTTTTCATTCCCAAAATCCAGCATTGGCTATATCCTTCTACTGAATATAACCCATTTTTAAATACAACCATAGTTATAAAGTTTGCATATATCAACAGCTCATACAATAGCATTGCAGATGATAAGATATCCTTTGGATAATCTCTATTTAATTCAACCATAAAAATGATAGGCAAGCAAGAAACTGCATACTGAAACCATCTGTACAGTGAAGCATGATTAACTATCGTTGAAAGTAATATACTCCCTTGAAATAAGCACATAATAAAAATGAATTTTGACATTCTCATTTGATTTTTCAAAAAATATATACCAATTACAAATCCACCAACAGTAACTCTTAAAACATTTATAAGTCCATCTAAAATTGCAATCTGTTCAAAAAAAGCTGGTTTTACAAAAATAGCCAGGAAAATAAAAATATACAATTGTCTATATGTAACTAAAATTTTGCCATCTTTCATATTATGTATCCCCACTACTATTTTATCGTATATTAATTATATCTTTATACATTATTCTAGCAAATCTATTCCAAGAATATTTTTCCAAAATATTTTTTTTATCTCCTGTCTTTTCTTCTAATAATTTGTCCAAATCTACATTTGCATTATCTGGGTCAATATAATGTGCTGCATCACCATAAATTTCCGGTAAACAGCTCGCCTTTGCAACTATAACATCTGCTCCAACGCTCATAGCTTCTAATGGAGGTATACCGAAGCCCTCAAAATATGAAGGGAAAATAAAAGCCTTACATTTACTCATTAATGCCTTTACTTCTCCGTCACTTATATATCCAACAATATCTACATTTGGTAATGTATCAGCATTGTATTCGACACCAAAATCACTCAGACTCGCCTTGCCTGCAATTACAAATTTATAGTTCTTATTCTTCTTAGCAACATCTAGTATCCATTTTACATTTTTGTTAGCTTTTAAACTGCCTAAAGTAAAGAAATATTCATTCTCTTCTAAGTCCGGCCATTTTTCAAATATACCTTCGTCAGGTACAACACTATTGAAATGTTGCCAACCATTTCCCAAAACCTTCACCCTGTCAGGGTCAATATGATATATTTCTACTATCTGTTTCTTTGAATATTCAGACACCGTAAAAATTATTGGTGAAAACCATACTGCGAATCTATGGTGTATTCTATGCCATATACGAGATACATTTCTCTTTAAAGTCCCTTTACCTTTTATAATTGAGTATGGCAATTTATATGCCATATCGTGTATTACAACCACACCTGGCGAAATTAAAGGTTCTTTCATAGACATATTAATAGATAAACCCTTATTTTTCAATACATATGCAGCAAAATTTGTCTGTTCCCAAAGATGCCCTTTTACCTTCCCTTTGCGTACAACCTTTATGTTTTTACAATTCGGAACATTATCTGCATACTCAGGTACTACAAGTTCCCACTCATTACCATCATTTTTAACAATGTTATCTAATTCCTTTATTATTTCAATACAAAAACGCTCCTGTCCTGTAACAGTTCTTGAAGCAAATCTGCCATTTATGATATATTTCATATCAACTAACTTCTCCTTTATAATTTTTTCAGCCAATTCCTCAATTTAGCTGGTAATCTGTTTGTAATTTTCTTTTTAATACCAACAGACGGCTTTAAACAGTCATAATCAAATATTTTATAACCATTATTACCAAGTTTTATAAATTCTTCATATATAAAATCTCTTTTATTGCTTATTGGAGTTGGCTTTTCAAGATTATGATTATACTTTATAGCATATTTATAATCACTTTTCTCATAATCAAATTTATTTTCTATAGCCTTCAAATATCTTATTCCCTTTTCAGTATTTAAACTTAAATAAGAGGCACCATTTATAGAATTAAAATTTTTATGAAATTCCTCTGCTCCCCAAAAGTCACCCATAGTAATATCAGCTATTCTCTGCCCCCTGGCATATAAACAACTATAACAACTTTTTCTACATATATTTCCTTTCAAAAAAGCATCATAATAAGATGATTTATCTGTATAGACTACTTTTTTTATATTCTTACCATTTTTTTTGTAGAATAGTCTATAAACGGCATTTCCCCAACCCCTATCTTTACATCTAAAATCTATACCTGTTATTTTTCTACCATATTTGTTATTCAAATATTCTAAAAAAGCCTTAAAAAACTTTAATGACGGAACACCGTGACATATAATTTCTGCTGTTATTAAATTATCGTAATCTTTTCTTAAAAAAGCTTTTAGTCCACCTATTTGGCAAGGTGTACCAGTATAAAGCACCATTCTGCCACTATCTAAAGCAATCTTAGCTTCTGTAAATGTTCCCTTTGTATCAGATTGAACATATTTCGAACCCTGAATTTTTTCTATTTCATCCTTATTATCTATACCTATGTTTAAAACATTAAGTTCCTCATCATAAGTACTGCCAAAAACTAAGCCATTGTTTTCCAATACAAATTCTGCTAAAACCGGAAATACTCCACCTGATGCACTTTTGCTCAAAGATACATCATCCTTGTTTTTTACACACAGAACTTCTCTTATACTGTTGAGTTTCAGTTTATTATTTTGAGGACAATTATTTACACAAACGCTACAACCGATACATACATCTTCTTGTACATGTGGTAATAAAAAGCCTTCATTATTTGCTGTCATTTTTATACACTTAACAGGACATAATTGTTCACAAGCTCTGCAGCCTGTGCAATTTTTTTCAGTCATTAAACCAACATTTTTCAAAATTTTATCCTTCACTTTCAATAGCCCCTATCAGCCAATCTGCTGACTTTTTACTTTCTTCATTTAATGTTTCTTTAATTTTTACATAATCTATATTTATTTCACTGTAAAAATCAAACTTATTTATGTCATTTACTAAAATATTATCCATGCCAAATATATTTATAAAATTATAAATCCTGGAATTTTGTGAATTTGCATTTGAATCAGAAAATCTTTTAAATATAAAAAATATTTTTTCAAACATCATAGAAAAAACACATCCGTGAAAAGAGTCAGTAAATACATAGTCTGCATACTTTATATATCCTAACCACTCACTAGGTCCTACATCTATTCTTATATCACAATCAAGAGTATATGTTTCCTTAGTAGTTGAAATAAGTATAAGTTTTAAATTCTTTCTATCCGCAAATTCTTTAGCCTTTTCATAATATTCTTTATTAAAAGTTAAAAAATAGCATACCACATATTTCTCATCTTTTGGTTTAATGGCAACTTTTTCCCACTTATCCTCAGTCAAAAGCATAGTGGGGTCAAGTACACTTCTCACAGTTCTTCCTGTTAACTGATTGACTATTTTTGTTCCCTGTTCTTCTCTTACAGAAATTCTATCATACTTGTTCAGCATTTCTGCAATCATATTCTTTTTAATTTCTGGTATAGATGAAACCCCAAAACTAGGTGCATAAGCAATTTTTTTATACTTATCCTCAACAAAAGAAAGATAAAAAACAGGATTTAATAACATAGGCGACCATATTTGGTCACTTCCTGATATATATATATCATATTTTCCATTTGTACCTTTCAATTCTTCAGGATTTGTATATCTTTCACTTAATCTCATATTTTTAACTTTAAAATCATTAAATCTATGACTTCTCATTTTTAATAAATTGGGATTTTTACACACTTTTTTTATTTGATAAAAATTCCATTTTTCAATAAATAACTTTAAAGAGTTTCTATTTTTTATTAAATTTAGTACTTTAGTCTTTATTGACGCATTATAATCTATATGTTCAGCATCAAACCCTTCATCTATTAGAAACTTTTGTAAAGCATATCCCTGTAACACGCTACCGTAATTTTCATTATGTAGCCATGTCAAAATACCTATCTTGCTCATAATAACTCCCTAAATAATTTTTCATGTTCTGAAATTACACGTTTAATATCAAATTTTACACACACAACATCATATCCTTTTTTACAAAGCAATTTTCGATGTTCCTCGTCCCTATACAATCCTACAACTTCCTTTGCTGCTGCTATATAGTCATCTTTTTCAACTAATACTCCATTTTCACCATTTTGTATTAAATTCGGAATTGCATCAACATTTGTAGCAACAATAGGTTTCTTCGCTATCATATATTCAGCCAAGACAAGTCCAAAACCCTCCCATCTTGAAAGCAAAACTGCTTGGTCAAAAAGATTTACATATTCCATAGGATTATCGTTCCAACCCGTGATAAGAAAACTATCCTCCAGATGAAGCTTCTTTATAAGAGCTTCACATTCTTTTCTATCTTCACCGTCACCAACAATAACAAAAAAAGCCTCATTTATACTTTTCTTAATTTCATATGCCATTTTTATAAATGTATCAGGGGCTTTTTGTTTAGAAATTCTCCCAACCATACCAACAACATAGGCATCATCAGGAATACCGTAGTTGCTCTTTTTGCATAATTCTAAGGATGAAATTTTACTTTTTTGTTCATCTATATCTATTCCGTTATAAATAACCTGAATTTTATCAGATGAGCAAATATGATTTTTAACAGCAGAATTTTTTTCAAAGTCTGATATCGCAACAATTTTATCTGTAAATGGTGCAAACAACCTCTCAATAAAACTGTACAGAAGTCTTTTCTTATTGCTACATTGCATATTAAAGGACCAACCATGCGCATTATATATTACTGTATTTTTTATTCCAATTGTAGCAAGTCTTCCAATTACCCCTGCCTTACTACTATGTAAGTAAACAATGTCCGGCTTATATTTTTTAACTAATTTTCTAACAGTTAAAACAGCCTTTAAATCATTAATAAAATTTATTTCTCTACACATATCCACATATTCGGATTTCAAATCAATACTGTTGTCAACAGAATATTCCCTTGTATGAACTAATATATTCTGATACTTATTCTTGTCTATGTTTTTTATAAACATATCAATATATCTTTTAACTCCACCGGCAGACTGTGTTATGTGCATTATTTTAGTCATATAACTTTCACATTCCTTTTACAATTATACATTTCAATTTATTAGTTTGTATCAACTAATACAAACTATAACAATCCTATTCTTTCCATAATTTCATTATGTTCCTTAGCATCATTGTTTACCTTAGTAGCCCCTTTAATCTTTTTTAGTATATTATATTTTTTGTAATATACATTTATTATCCACCTTCTTACCCAACCAATAGGCAAATACCACTTTGGTTTACCTCTAAACCAACCAAACCACGATGACATAGTTTCATAGCTAGGAAATATAATCTTAAATAAATTCTTCACTTTATAGCTTAAACTATCGTAGTTTTCTCCATTACTATTTAAATTGTATTTGATTGAATACTGGTCTCTGTTGTATTGACCAAAAACCCCTGCCTTAATAATATAATCCAATAACATTTTACAATTCTTGTCATTTGCTTTTTTATACTCATCCGGCACTTTGCAGTTAAAATATTTATAGCATATATATATAAGGTTATGAGAAAATTCTAATAATTTTATTTTTTCAAGTTCATTCCTTATATATTCCCAATCGTACTTATCATAAAATTCATTAATTAAAACTACGATATCCATTACCATTCTAATTCCTGAACCTGTTCTATATAGATGCTTAGCTAAATGTACCAATACATAAATAAAATGATATTCTTTCTTCATTTCATATACATTTTCTTCTATTTTGTCAACATTATCTAATACATTTTTAAAATATTCTGTATAATTAACACCTAAAAACAGTTGCTGATAAATAATGGATGTATGAACCTCAAACAGCACTGAACCTCTTGTATAATTCCATACACTAGCTCCTGATTCTCTCTTATCAAATGCAAACCCTATTTCTTTTAGAAGATAATCGCTTTTTTCTCTATCACTTTCTTTTATGAGTAAATCTATATCACCCATAGTTCTTAATTCAGGATTAGGAAAATATCTCTTTGTAACTATTCCTTTCATTAAAACAATGTCTATATCCTCTTGCTGAAATTTTCTTATAACCCTACTTAATTCATTTTCTTGATTGATTGATTGCCTTACTGTTGCAATAAACATCTTAGATAGATAAGTCATTACATTCTCTGGAACACCTATTTGGGAATTTTTTAATACAACATAAATCATACCTTCTACATTATGTATCCTAGAAAGTAAGATAATATCATTCCAATCAATAAAAATATCTGTATTTAACTTTTCATTTTCCAAGTAAGCTAACAATAGTCTTATAAAAATGTTAAAGCTATACTTCATATTTTATTCCCCCTTTTCTTTTAATGGAATTATGCTTTACTGTCAAAAATACAATTATTGCAATAATTCCCCCAATAATATCAACAAAAACATCTGATAACTTAGCATCTCGGCCAGAAGAAAATAACTGGTGAAACTCATCAAATATAGCATAGCTAAAACAAATAATTATTGAATACTTTATATATTCCATATTTCTTCTAAAATTTATTTCTTTAAATCCTAATAAAAGAAATATAGTAAAGCTAAAATATAAAAACACATGTGCAGATTTTCTTATGAAAATACTTACTTTACCTGTAATTTTCATCCACTCTTTTTTAGAAATCATTTCTTTATTCTCTGGATTTTTCTTTAACTTTGTATTTATATCTTTTTTGTTTTCATCAGCTTTAATATAGTATTTTTTTGATAGATATTTTACTATAGGTCTACGTATAAAATCACTTTGCCTTAAAGAATCACTTTTATTAAAATTTGAAAACGAAAATATCAAGACAGATATTAAAAAAGCACATAAAAAATAAATTCTACACTTCATCACTTATAAATACACTTCCACACATAATCAACACATATTTCTCTAAAAAAGCTATCAGGAACCCTTTTAACCTCTGTTAATACATCTATTTTAAACAATATTACTAAAAATATTAAGTTTTTTTACCTTTTTCTTCTCCATATGAATAGCTATACTTTCCATACTTTCCATATTTTTTATACTTATTATATTTTCCGTAACCATTAAATTTAGAATCTTCTATACCATTTACGACCAAACCTAAAATATTAACATTTAAGAATTTGGCACTGCTGAGAGTTCTTTTTACATCTTCGTAAGTAGTAACTCCCTGTCTAGTTACAATTACTAAACCTCCTGTATACTGTGAAAGTTCCAAAGCATCTGATACAACCCCTATCGGTGGAGTGTCCACAATTACATAGTCATAATTTTTTTGAACTTCTTCTATAAAGTTTTTCATATTTTGTGATGCTATAAGTTCGGAAGGATTAGGAGGAATTGGTCCACTAGAAATCAAATCTAAGTTTTTTGTTACTTCCTTATGAACACAATCCTCAAATGTTGCCATTTTACCAAGTATTGAAGATAAACCTAATTTATTTTCAACTTTAAAAATCTTATGCTGTACTGATTTTCTAAGGTCACAATCAATTAAGAGTACCTTTGCACCAGTTTGAGCCATAGCAATAGCAACATTAGCTGATGTAATAGACTTTCCCTCTCCTGGATATGAACTTGAAATTTCAATAACAGAAGTATTTCTTACAGACATTGCAAATACGATATTTGTTCTCAACTGCTTATAAGGCTCAACAACTTGAAAATCTTTAACATCCATTATTGTCGTTCTGTCATTTAAGTTGTCTATATTTTTATTTTGTCTAAATCTATTAAAAAAATTATCTAACACTCTAAGCATTGGCATTTACCTCTCTTTCAGCAGTTTCATTGTTACCTGAAATATCGTACACAGGTATTTCGCCTAAAACAGGCACACCAAATTTATTTACAAGAGATTCTCCATCTGTTACTGTATTATTTAAGAAATCTAAAAGTAAGACTAACGCAACAGATAAAATAAAACCAAAGCCTCCACCTAAAATAACATTCTTTAATACATTAGGCGAAGAACTGCCTCCCATTAATTCTGGATAACCAATAGGATTAACATATGCCACACCCATAACATCTGAAAGTACCTTAGGTGCAACATCTATCATAGCCAAACAAATATCAACTGAAACCTGAGGGTCTCTTGTAGTTGCTATAACCCTTAAAACTTCAGTTTCATTTACAGAACCCATACTAATACAGCTTGAGATTGCAGACGATGGTATTGCATATCCACCATCTTTTTCAACAATAGGAAAAATCTTAGATAATTTATCTGCTCCATATTTTTTTATCAAGCTATTGCTAATATCTTCCATAACTAAGTTATCACTAAGTATAACTGCGTATGTATCAACAAGCATCTGTGAAGCACTAATATCACTAGATAAAATTTCGCCGGTATTCTGGGTTACTTTGTTATTCATAACATAAAGCGATACAGATGACCTATATTCCTTATGTAAGAATATCTTTGAAACAATAAGGCTTATAGAGGCAAATATGACTGTAATAAGTAGAATAACCAGAATATTTTTGAATATAATTTCCAAAACATTTTTAATATTAATGACCTCTACTTTTTCATCTCTCATAACTTGAAACAACTCCTTCCCTTTTAATGCTTGATATAAGCATTTTTTCTTTATATTATACTATAATTCGTATATATATGCAAATTAAATTATTTTATTCAACTTTAGCACTATATTCCATATTTAACCCTAAACTATTTATATTATTTCAAAAAAATCTCTTGATATTACTCATTTTTTGTTTTATTATTTTTATATTATTATAAAATTCAAATTGAAAAAGCTATTTTTAAACACAAAAATAAAGACTTTTTCAATATTTAAGGAGTGATTTATTTGAATAACATCATACTTATAGGTATGCCTGGTGCCGGAAAAAGCACTATTGGTGTAGTATTAGCCAAAAAATTAGGCTTCGACTTCATAGATTCTGACTTAGTAATACAAAACCAATATAAAAAAGTATTACAAGAACTCATAAATGAATACGGTACTGACGGTTTTGAAAAAATTGAAAACGATGTAAACAAAGGCATAAAAACAACAAACAGCGTAATCGCTACAGGTGGCAGTGCTATCTATGGCGAAGAAGCTATGGAACATTTTAACAACATTGGCACAATAGTTTACCTAAATCTTCCATATGAAGAAATAGAGCAGAGATTAGGAAACCTTGAAGAAAGGGGCGTTACAATCAAGAAAGGTCAAACTCTTAAAGACCTTTACAATGAAAGAACTCCCCTCTATAAAAAATATGCAAATGTTATAGTTAACTGTCAGGATAAAACTATAAGAGATATTGTGGAAGAAATATCTGCTAATTCAAATATCCAAGAGTCTTAATTTTATCACATACATTTTTACTAAGCACCTTGCACCCTGTAACACTTAATAAACCATTATTATCTGCAAGGTTGCTTGGTATTATACCTTTAGCTATTTTTTCCTTGTTACTTTCTGTTGTATTTTTGCCCATATCATTTTTGGCATAATCCACAAGAAGTTTTCTCGAATTTATAAATTTATCTCCAAATTTTTCTTCCAATAACTTATCAACTTCTTTGTTGGTGTTTTCATCGCCGTCTGATAACCCAATTATTATGTACTTTCCATTTATGGATTCTACAAATTTTTCTGTTTGTTCCAGCAATTCTTTTGGTGTAGACCACCCTTTTCTCTCCAACCATATAATATTTATATAGTCCTTATATTTTGCATCAGAACCCTCTGTTTGTACAACTGTTCCTGCTGGCACTTCAACCTTTTCACCGCTAATTTCTCTCTGAAAATAAAATGCTGATGTTTTTGTAGCATCTTCTTCAGATGTTTTTCCGAAAAGTGTACCCTTTACACCATTTATGCTACAAGGATTTACACCAGGATTTTTTGTGCCACACAGTATATTTACATTTGCTCCAGAACTAGATTTAATCTTAATATCATTAATAGTATTATTTGTGCCATCTATTTCTGTATTTTCCCCTACAATAATAGGTATAGAGCCTTGTCTACCCAAAATATCAACTGTACTTTCATCTTTGACACCTTTATTTTCTACAGGTAAATCATACCCCATATCTTTCAAATCTTCATAAAGAAAATCAATATAATTAGCATAAACATATCCCACAGTGTTACTTCCTCCCCAGCAAGCAACACCTTTTAATTTTGCTACAACCTTTTCCTTTTCTTCTTTTTCTTTTTTCAATTTTTCTTGACGATTATAAATATAATTTTTAGAATAATTGTTTATATCCCCAATTTTTCCCTCGTTACTATCTTTCGCTAATAACATAACAGCAACAGAAGCAAACAATGTAACTACTGCAACTATTAAAAGAATTTTTTTAATCATAAAATATTCCCTCCTTATTGTAATTATACCATTAATTTTGTCTTATTTCAATTTCATAATTTAATTATTAGCTGCATTTAATATATAAGTGCAAAAAACATAATTACAAATACATTAATAAATAAGTTTTTTTAATATTTTCCTTGTTTTTTTTCTGTTTAGATTATATAATTGATAATGTTTGCAACTATTGAACTTTTAGGAGGTCTTGATATGAAAAAATGCTTTAATTGTATGAACGATTTATCAGCTTCCGAGGAAAAATGTCCAGCCTGTGGTACAGTTTACGACAACACGCCTAAAGCCGAGTATCATTTACCTCCGGAAACAATTTTAGCAGATAGATATATTCTCGGTTATGCAATAAAAGAAACTGAAGTTTTTATTGCATATATAGCATGGGATAAAGAAGAAAATAAAAAAGTTATTATAAATGAATATTTTCCAGCCTTTCTTTCAGAAAGAACTGAGGCATTAAGTGTTGAGCCTGAAAACAAAAAGACTTCACATATTTTTATGAGAGGTTTAGCTGCATTTAAAGATGAATGTGTAGATTTGAAAGATATGCCAAATGTAGATGTAATAGGTGGTTTTGAAGAAAACAACACTTATTACTGTGTCCGTGAAATCGTAGACGGCATAATGGTTAAAAACTTAATATACAACAACCTAAAAATTTCTGATGATTACGCAAGGCGTGTACTCATTCTTATTTTAAGGTCATTAAATAAAATACAGAAAAAGGGTATAATTCACGGTAATATAACTCCGGAAACTCTTTACATAAGTAAAAAAGACACATCTATTATTTTAACAGATTTCAGCTTTAGTGGTTATTTAAGTCAATATCTAAAAACTGATTGCAACAACGGTTATTCTCCTTTAGAACAATATGAAAAAAATATAAGACTTGACTTGTCAGCTGATATTTACTCTGTTGGTGCTGTATTTTATGAAATGGTTACTAAAGAAAAGCCAACTTCAGCTGTAAACAGATTAAAAGCTGATACTCTTGTTGCTCCATCATTAATGGGCATAAATATTAAAAAGAATGTTGAAAATGCTATGTTTAATGCTCTTAATCTGCATCCTGAGCATAGAACAAAGAATGTAACAGCATTTTATGACGAATTAAAAAATCCTGAAACTCCTAGAAAATGGGAAAGAAATCGCAAAAAATATAGAAAAAAAGCTAAATTCAGCTTTAGTACATTTAAAGACGCTAGTTTTTGGACAAAAGTTGGTCTTATTGGTATTTTTGGTATAATGTTCCTTGCTGTTATTGCCACAGCCGTAGAAGTAGCATTTATAAATCACAAAACTAAAAATCCTACTGACGCAGAAATTTCAACTGAAGCTGTACCTAGAAGTGAAGATATTACTTTTAATATAGTTACAGTAACAGAGGACCAAAGCGAAACAACTACAGAAGAAAAGCATGGATTTTTCAACAAGCTCTTTGGTGGTAATGATAATTCTGATGAAAATAATAGTCAAAATGAAGAAAATAGAACAACGGATAAAAAGACTTCAACTAAGCCAAAGGATAAAGTCGTTTCCGGCAGTAGAATAAGAAATTAACCTTAACTTGTAGCTTATTGACAAGCAAGACATCGGATTTACCTTTCCGATTCAATATAAATATAAAAGACTATCTAAAAGAGTTTTATCTCAATTAGGTAGTCTATTTTTATGTGTCATAATATATAAGGTAGAGCATTCTTTCATCTGTATCATAAATCACAAGAGTAAAATTATAGGAAACTCTATTAAAAAGTTCTGTATCATCTTTGGGATTTTTACTCTCCATATGCCTATCAAAAAAGTAATAATATCCATTTTTAATTGGAGGAATAAATATCTCGTCACTATCGTGATAACGAATCATTGACGAGGCAGAGAAATCTTTTGATTCAATTCCATATACTACACGATAAATATTACTAGAAAAGGGCAAAGGCAACCACTTTGGATTTGTTTTCATTACATCTAGGCATCTGTCATTTGGCATTTTTATTTTTATAAATGTTTCACCATCTCCAAGAAAACCACCATGGTCATCATAATTTACCAAAACTTTCCCATCTAAAACATTTACATCTATTACTTCTGAAACATATCTTTGAATTTTTCTAAATTCCCTTCCCTTACTCATTACAAACATCATACTTATTAAAAGCACGATATTCAAAAAAATAATCAATAATCTTCTTAGCACTTTTTTTATGAAATTTATCATAATACCACCCCTCAAATTGATATTAAAAGAAAATAAGTACACATACAATTCCAAAAACTACACAAAAAAAGCATAGAACAATTATCTATGCTTTTTACAAATATTAGTACGCTCCATCGCCCTTAAAAACAGCAGGGAAAGTAAGTAATATAATTTTTATATCTGTTAATAAACTCATTTCCTTTATGTATTTTACATCTAATTTCATCCATTCGTCAAAAGGAATGTTACTTCTACCACTTACCTGCCAGTAACAGCTTAAACCTGGTTTTACAAGAAGTCTAAGTTTATCAAATTCTCCATATTGGTCAACTTCTCTCTGAATTGCTGGTCTTGGACCTATAATAGACATATCACCCTTTAATATATTTACAAGCTGTAAAAGCTCATCAATACTATATTTTCTGATAAAATGGCCAACTTTAGTAATTCTAGGGTCTTCCTGCATTTTAAATGTAGGTCCTTCTGTTTCATTTTTATGTTTTAATTTCTTTAACTTTTCTTCAGCATCTATACACATACTACGGAATTTATACATATTAAATTCTTTACCATTTGTTCCCACTCTTTTTTGAACAAAAACAGCCGGACCTGGGGATTCTAATTTAATAGCCAAAGCCGTAATTAACAATATTGGCGAAAGGACAACTAAAGCAAAGGCAGAACACACTATATCCATTACTCTCTTAACAAAAAGGTAACCTTTACCTGGTAATTTAATATTGTATTTTTCCCTTAATTTTTCAAATTCATTCATAAAACTTAACCCTTTCTAACAAATACATTAATATTTTATTAAATATCGACACCAATGTTAATTTTACACAATATAAACCCTTATGTCAACTTAAAATATTTTTTATGTATAAAATACAAATAAAACATCAATTTACAACGCTTTAATAATATATTTTACACAACAACCACAGTACATTGGTAGAATTATTCATAAAAAATTTACAAAAAACTGTAAATTACCCCTTTTATTTTTATTCTTTTTATTGTATAATAATGAGCGTAGAGAAATCGCTAGACTCTATTATTCATATACAATACTCCGGAAAATGACAATGCTCTCCACATTGTCATTTTTCATTTTATGCAAAAATTTATTTATAGTTCACATCATCTAATAAATTTCCAGATGCTATAGCTTCTCTTGCCAAAAAGTCACATCTTTCATTTTCTACTGTATCTGCATGACCCTTTACCCAAACAAAATTTACATTATGCTTTTCTAACAAAGGTAAAAGTCTTTCCCACAAGTCTATGTTTAAAGCTTTCTTTTTATCACTCTTTACCCAATTATTTTTCTTCCATTTTTGAACCCAGCCCTTAGTTATAGAGTCCACAACATATTTTGAGTCACTATAAAGAGTAACTTCACATGGTTCTTTTAAAGCCTCAAGAGCCTTTATTACAGCTAAAGTTTCCATTCGATTATTTGTAGTTTTTTTGTAGCCCTCGCTGATTTCTTTTCTTGCCCCTTTATAGAGCATAACTACACCATAACCACCTGCCCCAGGGTTACCAGAGCAAGCACCATCTGTATATATATCTAATCTTTTCATATAACACCTCTTACACTAAAAAAGGGAGGTTGCCCTCCCAATTTATTTTTAGTTTCCGTAAATACTTCTTACTTCTTCAAGTGCCTTTAATGTACCTACATCATAACATTCACCATTCATTACATAGGCATATACAGGCTTTTTCTTATGTAACCACTGTAAGAAATAACCTGGAGCATCTGGCATATTGCCACTTTCAAGATACTTCTTAATCATTGGTACAGTTTCCTTTGTATACATATATGTAGCAAAAGCTGCCTTGTTACTCTTTGGATTCTGAGGCTTTTCTTCAAGGTCAATAACCTTGTTGTTTTCGTCTAAAAGAGCCACACCAAGCTGTTTAATCATTTCCATATCATCAAACTGCTTTACGCAAACGCAATCGGCATTCTTCTTTTTATAAAAATCATAATATTCCTTTAAGGCATATGTAAACAAGTTATCCCCAGCAATAATAACAACATCATCATCAATATTGCCTTGTTCTATTGTATACTGAATATCCCCAATAGCACCGCGTCTTGTATCTTCAGTTGATGTACCGTCATCAATTACAGTAATAGGCTTTACATTATTTATTTCCTTAGCCCATTCCTCAAAATTCTTTGCAAATTTATGATTACTTACTACATAAATTTCATCTACAGCGTCAAGTGTATTAATTTCTTCAACTATATAATCAATAATAGCCTTTCCCCCAACCTGAAGAAGTGGCTTAGGTGTATTTTTTGTAAGTGGATAAAGACGAGTTGCATATCCTGCAACGAGAATAATAGCTTTCATTATAAAAATTTCCCTTCTTAAATACTTTACATCAATAATATCACTTTTTCTTAATAATTACAATAGCATTTATTTACATTTAAGCTTTTAAGCTCTAAAATATTTGTAAATGTTATTAAATGTTACACTCATTCCACCTATAACCTCTTTGCCATTTAAATAGGCTAAAGCACCTGTTTTTTTCCTAAAAACAAGTTTGTAGCTGTGTAAAAACTGATTTCTCAACTTAAATTTATCTCTAAAAAATCTATTTGCCTCAATATTTCCGTACTTATTATCGCCTACAACATAATATCCCAAAGATTGTAAACACACTCTGATTTGATGAGATTTACCTGTTTCCAATTTTACCTCTAAAAGTGTATAACCATCTTTTACAGCAATAGGTCTATACTTTGTAGAAACAAATGTACTATTTTGCACTTCTCTCTTAGAAAATGATGCAATATTATCATTAGTCTTTATATGATACCCCTCTATAGAACCTGCTTCCTTTACAACACCTTTTACGGCTGTCAAATAATATTTGTCAATTTCTCTGTTACGAAACATTTCATTAAGCTCTTGAACAGCCTCAAGATTTTTGCCCATTACAACTAGACCACTTGTATTTCTGTCCAATCTATTACAAATTGAAGGTGTAAAAACTGACTCTATTGACGGAGAATATTCTCCTTTTTTATTTAAGTAATACAAAAGCTGGTCATTTAAAGTACCTGTTCTATTTTCCTTATCCGGATGAACAAGTAAACCTACTGGCTTACTTACCACAAGCACATTTTCATCTTCGTAAGCAACTAAAAAAGTCTGTTCAACCTTTTCAACAACCTTTGCCTCCATAAATTTTTCAAGAGTATCTTCTGACAAGAAAAGCTGTACCTTATCTCCGTCAGAAAGCATTTCATTTCCCTCTGCCTTTTTAGAGTTAAGCTTTATATTCTTTTTTCTAAGCATTTTGTAAACAAAGGATTTAGAAGCTTTGTTCATATATTTCATTAAGAATTTATCTAATCTTTGCCCCTTTGCACCTTTGTCTATTGTTAATTCTCTCATAAAAATCTCCATACATAATTTAAGCTGAACAGTTTATCCGTTCAGCCTAAATTCAAAATACTATTCCTCAGTTGTGTCAAGTTCATTAATCCACTTTAAGTAAGCATTAATAAACATATCAATTCCACCGTCCATAACAGCCTGAACATTACCTGTTTCAGCACTTGTTCTATGGTCTTTTACCATATTGTAAGGGTGGAAAACATAACTTCTTATCTGACTACCCCAAGCATTGTCTTTAACCTCGCCTCGGATACCCTCAAGAAGTTCGCCTCTCTCTTTAAGTTTTAATTCATAGAGTTTAGCCTTTAACATTTTCATACACATATCTTTATTTTGGAACTGACTTCTTTCATTCTGACAAGAAACTACAATACCAGTAGGAATATGTGTTAAACGCACAGCAGAAGATGTTTTGTTAATATGCTGACCACCAGCACCACTAGCTCTGAAAACATCCATTTTAATATCATCTGGATTGATGTCAACCTCAATAGTGTCATCAAGTTCAGGCATAACTTCGCAACTAGCGAAAGAAGTATGTCTTCTACCACTAGAATCAAAAGGCGAAATTCTAACAAGACGGTGTACGCCCTTTTCACTCTTTAAATAACCAAAGGCATTTTCGCCCTTTACCATAAATGTAACAGACTTGATACCAGCTTCATCACCATCAAGGTAATCTAAAAGCTCAAAGCCATAGCCCTGCTTTTCTACCCAACGGCTATACATTCTATAGAGCATAGAAACCCAGTCACAGGCCTCTGTACCACCAGCACCAGGGTGAAGTGTAACAATGGCATTATTTTTATCATAAGGTCCTGTAAGAAGTGTAGAAATTCTAAGTTCTTCAAATCTTTCTAAAAAGTTCTTTTTAACTTCTTCTGCCTCTGCTACCATACTAGCATCGTCTTCTTCGTTACCCATTTCAATAATGGTCATTAAATCTTCATACTGACTAACAAGAGAGTTATAGCCCTCAATTTTGTCTTTTAATTGTTTAGTTTGCTGAAGAATACCTTGAGCTTTTTCCATATCATTCCAAAACTCTGGGTCTCCGGCAATTTCCTCTAACTCTGCAACCCTTTCAATAGAATTAGGGATGTCAAAGTGAGTTCCCCATTTCCTCTAAATTTTTATGATAGCCTGCCATTTCTGTTGCCATCTGGTCAAGTTCAAATATCATAAATTTTTTCACATCCTTTTTTATAAATATTTATGCCCTGTGACATAAAGCCACAGGGTATATTTTTAATAATTTATATTACTTATCCTTACCACAGCAGTTCTTATACTTTAAGCCACTACCACATGGGCAAGGGTCATTTCTGCCAATCTTTTCTTCTTTTCTTACTTTTGGCTTGCTTACAGAAGAATCATCCATATTAGTTGAAGTTGGCTGAGCAACCTGTTCTCTTTCAGGAGCAGTCATAACTCTAACATGGAACATACCACGAACAATATCAGTCTGAATATTTCTTCTTAATTCATCAAACATATCGTAGCTAATGAACTGGTATTCAACTAATGGGTCTCTCTGACCATAAGAACGGAGAGCAATACCCTGACGCATTCTATCCATATCATCAATGTGGTCCATCCACTTGCTATCTACAACTCTAAGAGTAATAACTCTTTCAAGTTCTCTGATAATTTCAGAACCAAATTCTTCTTCTCTAGCGTCATACTTAGCCTTTGCAGCTTCAAAAATTCTATCAACAAGCTTTTCCTTTGTAATAAGCTGAATATCTTCCTTAGATAATTCAAACTGTTCAGTAAAATCAAATTCTGGCTTTAACTGAGCATTTAACTCATCCATATTCCAAGTTGTTGGGTCTTCGTCTGTACCACAGCAAGCATCAACAATACGAGTAATAACCTCCTTAGTCATACTCATAATTTCTTCCTTGAGGTTTTCGCCAGTAAGAACTTCCTTTCTCTGAGCGTAGATAATTTCTCTCTGTTCGTTCATTACCTGGTCATAGTCAAGTAATCTCTTTCTAGCTGAGAAGTTATTACCTTCAACCTTCTTCTGAGCATTTTCAATAGCCTTAGTAAGAATACTAGCCTCAATAGGTTCATCTTCTGGAAGACCAAGTTTCTTAATCATAGCAGCAGTTCTTTCAGAACCGAATAATCTCATAAGGTCATCTTCCATAGAGAGGTAGAAACGAGATTCACCTGGGTCACCCTGACGACCGGCACGACCTCTTAACTGGTTATCAATTCGTCTTGATTCATGTCTTTCTGTACCAACGATTTTAAGACCACCAAGTTCAACAACACCCTCGCCAAGCTTAATATCTGTACCTCTACCTGCCATATTAGTTGCAATAGTTACTGCACCCTTTTCGCCGGCAAGAGCAACGATTTCAGCTTCCTTTTCGTGGTACTTAGCATTTAATACCTGATGCTTAATACCTTCCATTTTGAACATCTTACTAAGTCTTTCAGATACTTCAATATTTACTGTACCAACAAGTACAGGCTGACCTACTTCGTAAGCCTTTTTAACATCTTCTACAACAGCTCTGAACTTCGCATCTTCTGTCTGGTAAACAATATCTGGAAGGTCTTTTCTCTGAACAGGTCTGTTAGTTGGAATACAAACAACATCCATACCGTAGATTGAACGGAATTCCTGTTCTTCTGTCTGAGCAGTACCAGTCATACCACTCTTCTTAGTGTATTTATTGAAGAAGTTCTGGAACGTAATTGTAGCAAGAGTCTTACTTTCTCTCTGTACTTCAACATGTTCCTTAGCTTCAATAGCCTGATGAAGACCATCTGAATATCTTCTACCTGGCATCATACGACCTGTAAATGTATCAACAATAACGATTTCGCCATCTTTTACAACATAATCCTTATCAAGTGCCATAGTATTGTTTGCCTTTAAGGCATTGTTAATATGGTGCTGAATTTCCATATTCTGTGGGTCAGAAAGGTTGTCAATAGCGAAAAATCTTTCAGCCTTTTCAACACCCTGCTGAGTAAGTGTACAAGTCTTTAACTTTTCATCAACAACGAAGTCGCCCTCTTCCTTTAATTCTTCACGAATTAATGGGTTAAGTGCTTCATCTTCGTTTAAAAGTCTACCCTTTTTAAGGCTCTTTACAAAACCGTCTGCAAGTTCATATAACTTTGTAGACTTGTCTGACTGACCAGAAATAATAAGTGGAGTTCTAGCTTCATCAATAAGAACAGAGTCTACTTCATCGATGATTGCAAAGTTAAGACCACGCTGAACCATATCCTTTTCGTAAACTACCATATTATCTCTAAGGTAGTCGAAACCAAGTTCATTATTTGTAGCATAAGTAATATCGCAAGCATATGCTTCCTGTCTATCCGGCTTTTCCATATCGTTGAGGATAACGCCAACCTTTAAGCCTAAGAATTCATGAACTTTACCCATCCATTCAGCATCACGCTTTGCAAGGTAATCATTAACAGTAACGATATGAACACCGTTGCCTGTAAGGGCATTTAAGTAAGCTGGACAAGTAGAAACTAAAGTTTTACCTTCACCTGTTCTCATTTCAGCAATACGACCCTGATGAAGAACAACACCACCGATTAACTGAACATCGAAATGACGCATACCTAAAACTCTCTTAGCTGCTTCACGAACAACAGCAAATGCTTCCGGTAAAAGGTCATCAAGAGTTTCGCCATTAGCAAGTCTTTCCTTAAATTCTGGAGTCTTTGCTTTAAGTTCCTCGTCTGTTAATGGAGAAATGCTTGGCTCTAAGTCATTAATCTTTTTGATTATCGGCATTATTTTCTTTATTTCTTTATCGCTGTAATTGCCGAATATTTTTTCTAATAAACCCATTTGATTACACCTCTGTTATCTTTTAAAATTACAAGTAAACAATATACTTCGTATATAATAACAGATTTACAAGGTATATTGCAAGTTTTATTTGTAAATTTACTTATTCTTAATAGTCTTTTTTTTGTCAATTTTCCATTTTAATCAGTATATATGCACTTTTGACAAGGTTTTTAAAAACACAAAATTTTTCAACCTTAATATTTAAAAATACCTTGAAACCCTTTAATATAGGTAGTTTGTTATGTATTTTATAAATTCATTCCTATTTTGTAAAAATATTGTCGAATTTTCTGAATACATTCCAAATCAACACAATGTAATTTAGCTTTTACATATGCTATATTATTTCATCTACAAAATAAAAATATTCCCATTTATCGACTTCTGTATTTTACTTATGGTGTAAAGTAAAACATAAAAATAATGCACAGAAAAAACTCCGTGCATTATAAAAAGCATTTTTACTATTAATCAAAAACATATTTATCTCGGTGACACCCCACCACCCTGATAAGGATGTTGCATAGCCCATCTTACACTTTCTGGTATCTTAACAGGCTGTGTACCATATTTCTTTTCTTTACGACGAGCATATCTTTTATTATGTTTTCTCTTAGGTTTTATTTTCTTTTTATAATAATCCCACATAATTTCTGTATACTCATTTTTCATTTTACAACGAATCCATTTTTTCTTTATTGGATTATATACAGTAACCAGTATTTTTTCACTCCGTGGTATATTGAAGTTTTTACAAAACAACTCTATTCCATTATCCATTTGTAATACAACAGTACCCATTGGAAATTCTTTGTTATGTATAAGATACTGTCCACCCAATGTATGATAAATCCTAATAAATACCACCTCTTTAATACATTACATATTACCATCATCTTCACTTACAACACATAGTTATAATAACAAGTTATATAATATATTATTATTTTATCATAATTCATCTTATTTTTCAATATTTTATAGTATTTTGAGATGTATTTTAGACACAAAAAAAGGAGCTGATAAACAGCTCCTTAAAAATCATTTTATTCTTCTGGCTCAATTAAAGCATAATTGCCATCTTTTCTCTTGTATACAACGCTAAAGTCTTCTGTATTAGCATTAATGAATACAAAGAAATTGTGACCAAGCATTTCCATTTCCATAACAGCTTCTTCTGGGTCCATAGGCTTTACTGGAATGTGCTTAGTACGAACGATTGAAGATTTAACTTCTTCGTCATCATAATTATCATCAGCAAGGGCAATAGCATGAAGCTCGTCAGCAAAGCTTGCACTTCTCTTAGCCTTGTCATTAAGTCTGTTCTTATATCTAACCATCTGTCTTTCGAGGATGTCAACAACCTCGTCCATAGCGGCCATAACATCGTCCTTAATAACTTCTGCCTTTAATACACGCTTATTCGGAAGTGTTACAGTAACTTCTGCTTTCTTATCTAACTTAATGTCAGAAAGAGAAACTGTAGCCTCTGCATTTTCAGGGAAAAGTTTTTCTATTCTACCAAGTTTCTTAGTGAGCTTGTCCTGAAAATTATCAGTAATGTCGATGTTTTTACCAATGAATGAATAACGCATACTACCAACTCCTTTATTATGTAGAGCTTTTACTATATATGTAATAGCTTTTCTACTTTTTATGTAATTAATATTCTATGGCTTTTTGTAAAATCCTTTTTTATTTTTTAAAATTTTTGAAAAAACTTTTTTCGACAAAAAATTGCACAAAAACTCAAAACCCTTGTGTTTACTAACATCTTACAAAGTTTTTACATAAGCCGCTTTTATTGTGGATAACTCTAAGTTTTCCACAATATGTGCATTTATATTTTGTGGATAAAGTGGAAAAGTCTGTGAATAACCCTTAAATACAGTTTTTTCTGATGTGTAAAAGCTGTTAGTATATAGGTATATTTTTCCACAACAGTTTTAAACAATAATACTTATTATTTGACACAATTTTTTTTTATATAATTTGCACAACATAATTTTATGTTAATTTTTGTAGAATTCAAACTTATCTACATTAAAAAGACCTCTATTATTTAATTTTATATGTGGAATTACTAAAAGTGACACAAAGGCAAGTACCATAAGTAAAGTGCTACTTCCATTTTCACAAATCTTTTTAGCACCTTCTATAATTTCACTTTGTTCCTTTGCAACAGTTTCATAATCCAAGTCTGACATTAATCCACCAATAGGAAGTGGCATATTTGCAATAACTTTTTTATCCTGTACTACAACTATGCCTCCCTCTTTTCCCAGAGCATTTACAGCTACAGCCATATTTTCTCCGTCACTACCTATTACACTAATATTATGAGAATCGTGACCTATTGTCTGAGCAATAGCACCATTTTCCACTGTAAAACCTCTTAAAAAGCATTTACCCATTGAACTTTCGCCTGTATATCTTTCAATATTTGCACAAAGACTAAGACCCTGGCTACTTTCTTCATAAACAGCATTTGTAATAAGTGAACCTGTTTCTATTTCAATTACTGGCTCATTTTTATCAAAATCCTTTTTGAAATCTTCAGCTGTCATTTTCTTTATATTTACAGTGTTTGTTACATCTTTACTGTCAGCTGATACCCTTTCAAAATTAACTTTGCCGTCTCTAGCTATAAGTTGTCCATTTTTGAAAACATACTTTATATTCTGTGCTGAAATATCCTCTGTAACAACAATATCAGCTATTTTATTTGGAGCAATAGCACCTCTGTCATACAATCTGTTCATCATAGCACCGTTGTAAGATGCCATTGTATAAGCTGAAATTTGGTCAAAACCTTTTTCTATTGCCAATCTTATACAATTTGATATTGTACCCTCTTTCATAATTTCTTCTGTGTGCTTATCGTCAGTACAGAAAGCAAAATGTGGTAAATTATAAGGAGTTACTGCACCAATAAGAGCATCTAAATTTTTAGCACCTGTACCCTGTCTGATATAAATATTTAAGCCTGCTGAAACCTTTTCCAAAGCCTCTTTTTCATTTGAACATTCGTGGTCATTACTTATGCCACCACACACATAGGCATTAAGTTCTTTACCCTCTAACATTGGAGCGTGTCCGTCTTTTATACAGTCACAATCCAACTTCTTCATTATATCCTCATCACAGTTGACAACACCAACTGAATTCATCATTTCCCCTAAGCCCTTAAAATCGTACTTACTTAAAAGCTCTTTTGTAAGGTCGCCGTCAATTACTGCTCCACTATCGTCAAAAGGTGTAGCCGGAACACAAGATGGAAGCATAAATTCAATATCAATAGGGGAATTTTTACTATCTTCAAGCATAAACTTCAAGCCCTTTTCACCAGCCACATTCGCTATTTCGTGAGGGTCTGCAATTACAGTAGTAACACCCCAAGGAGCTACAAGGCGAGAAAATTCACTTGGTGTAACCATTGTAGACTCAATATGAATATGACAATCCACAAAACCTGGAGCAACATACGCCCCATTTACATCTATTTCCTTTTCTCCCTCATAATCTCCTATACCTAAAATAATGCCATCTTTAATACCAACATTACCTTCAACTATTCTATGACCTAATACATCTATAATCTTGCCGTTCTTTAATACAATATCAGCTTTTTCTCTACCTGCTGCAGAAGAAATAATATTTTTCATACTAAAATCACCTCTTTTTGTATTATATCAAATTTTTAAAATTAAATAAACCAAAAAAGAGTTGGAAAACTCTCCAACTCTCAAAAATTATTCTGTTACCAAATTTTCTGTATTACCTGATTTATTATTTAACTTTTTCTTTTCTATAAAAATACTGAAAACATAAAGAACAATACCAACTGGCAACCAGAATACCATATATTTAATACCATTCATTATATCCGGCATAAGAATACTAAAGCCTACACCCTTTAAATTAAGTGCCTTAAATGCCATAGAAAGATTTGCCATTGGTATAATAGCATGTGCTATTTTACTAAGCCAGTCAGGCATCATATAAAATGGATACGCTGCTCCAGAGAAGAATGTAATAGTTGTGGAAAGCATATAGTAAATCCATCTGATTATTGTACCGGATTTAGCAAAAGCACTTATTGCTATAGATATTCCTAAGCAATCAAGCATAAACAATATCATAAGCACAATATAGACAAAAATATTTCCTCTCAAAGGCAGTCCTCTCATTTTACCTACAATAAGTAATGCACCAAAACTTATTATAATACAGCTTACAAAAACAACAGCAATTCTTACCAATATATCTTTTATATTTTCAATATTTTCCTTTTTACTTCCTCGAATGAAGTATTTTTTTCTTTCTGTAAAAAGAGGCATAACAAAATTTATCAACATTATTTGCTGAACAAGCATAATCATAAGGGCGTACATCATTCTAGGTGTATATCCACCTGTTGGCTCATACACAGCTCTGTCAACGGCTGTAAAAGAACCTAGAGAAGTTTGTGCTGATGTAGGATTCATACCACTGCCTTCTAATATTTTTAATTCAGTACCAGCACTTAATGTACTTAATACCGTTGCACAGCCATTTAAAGCATTACCACCTACCATAACATTACTGCCGTCAACAACAACAAGGCAATCTGGTGTTTTCTTCAATGCTACATCTTTGCTAAAGTCTTTGGGAATAATTAAGCCACCATAAACTTTACCTTTTTTTATTGCCTTTTCCAATTCATCTTCTGAACTAGGATAATAATTTACATCTACATAATTATTTGTCTTTACCAATTCTGTTATTTTTCTGGAAAGTGCTGAATTATCCTCATCAAGTACAGCAAATGAAACATGTTCTATGTAAGGACTTTTCCATACATAAGGCATAACTAATGCTATAAAAAGCAATGCAAAAATTATGCTTATTATAAGAGGTTTTTCCTGTCTTAAAATTTTTCTTAAACCCAATTACTGTTCACCTGCCATTTCTATAGAAGTTTCAGCCTTGCTTTTTAAAGCCTTTTTCGCCTTTTTCTTTTGTTCTAATACCGGTTTTAAATAAAATTTATAACACATAAACAAAAACATAAGACATACAAAGGCAATCAACCATATAATATCGCCTTTAATATCATTTAAGTTACAGCCTAATAAACCTATACTTCTCAAAGGTATTATAATGTGTCTGTTAGGCATCCAGTATTCCAAATACGAAAAGAACTTAGGCATAGCAAAAACAGGAAAAGTATAGCCTGAAAGTAACATAGTGAAACTGACAAGACTAACCTTACTTACAACATCGTCTACACCATGTTTTGCTCCTATTCTTATAGCCATACCTAAAAAGCTAAATCCTAAAGATGCAAGAGCAATTAACAATACACCGGCTAATACAGAACCATTATAAGGTGTGTTAAACATTCTTGTCTGTACAACTACTGTAATGCAAGCACTTATAAATCCCCAAAAAGCACACACAAGGACCTTAGCCAAAATGTTCTTAAATCTTTTCTTTTCTCTTATAAATGCAGTCTGTCCCATAAAAAGCATTTGGCACATTGTAAGCAAAACACCTTCAACCATCATATTTGCAATATTTGATGTTGGATTCCCAAGTATTCTGGTTTTATAACCAAAAGGAGATACTACATATTTTGCTGTCTGAGGTGCCATATTGAAAGTACCCTCAGCAATTTTTATCATATATCCAGCCTTTATGGTCCCTAAGGTTTCGGATATTTTAGACCTTACTGTACTACCGGAGCTAGATAATGCACCGTCATTAAATACCATTATTTTAGCTTCTTTTCCATGCGTAATATTATAGGAAAAATCTTCCGGAATAATAATACCGGCAGCAGCCTTTCCCTCTTTTATATACTTTTCAACATCACTATTTTCCGTACTTTCTTTTATTACATTAAAGGTTTCATTTTCCTTTATCATTTTTACAAGAGCAACAGCCGTAGCTGACTCATCGTGATTTACTATTATAGTGTCTGCATTTTTGAAAGGATAATTGCTGTATTCATAACCAATAAGTATACCAACTAAATTTGGAAGTATGAGAACTATAAGCATAGGTATAATCATATGCTTATGTTTAACTATCTTGTTTTTTAGCCACCTAAAAATGTTCATAGGTTATCACATCACTTTCCAAAATCTACAAATGAAGTCATACCAGCACGAAGAACCGGCTGAACACTTTGGTTATCATCAAAAACTACTTTTATTCCGTATGTAAGAATATCAAAATCTCCATTTACCTGAGATGCCTTCTTTGTAGCAAAATCAGCCTGTTTATTTATAGTTGTTACCGTTCCTTCATATGTTTTGTCACCTGTAGCAGAAAGTTTAATTTTTACTTTTTGCTGTGGCTGAATATCTCCAATCTTATCCTCGTCTATATTACAAGTAATATAAGGATTGTAAGTGTCTGTTACTACAACAGTAGGAAGACCTGTAGTAACCATATCGCCCTTTTTAACATTTACAGTTGTTACAACACCGTCAACTGGAGCTTTTAATGTACATTTTTCAATATTCTTTTCAATATCACTTAAAGAAATTTTAAGCTGTTTAATAGATGCCTGAGCCTGTTCAATAGCTGTGTCTGCTGCTGCTATTGAAGTATCTGCCTGTGTAACTCCAGCCTCTGCCTGTGACACGCTTGCCTGTGCCTGTGCTACACCGGCTTGTGCCTGTGCCACACTTGCCTGTGCTTGGTCAACACCAGCCTTAGCCTGATTTTTATTTTCCTGTGTTGCACCGTTTTCAGTATCTTTTAATTTATTTTTGGCAATTTCCAAATTCTGATTTGCATTGTCTAAATTATTTTTAGCAGTTGTATATGCTGTCTGTGACTTGTCATAATCTACTTTTGACATACCACCGGCATCATAAAGTGCCTTAGACCTGTTTAACTGTGTTTCTGCATCATTAAAAGCTGTCTGTGAAGTTTCAACATTTGTCTGTGCAATTTTTACTGCTGACCTTAACTGTTCAAGCTGTTCCTCATTAGCACCATTTAAAACAGACTGATAAGATGCCTGTGCTGATTTTACAGCAGCCTCTGCTTGGCTCTTTCCAGCCTCTGCCTGACTTTTGCCTGCCTCTGTCTGTTCTACTGCTGCCTGTGCTTTCGCCTTGCCAGCAACAGCCTGTGCTTTTGTAACCTGTTGTTGCTTTAAAGCAGCCTCAGCTTTTTCAATATTTGCCTTTGTTTGGTCCCTTTGTGCATTAAGGCTATCACTATTTAAAAGCACAAGAGGGTCACCCTTTTTAACTACATCGCCCTCTTTAACATATACAGTTTCTATCTGACCGGAAGATAAAGCATTTACATTACTTTCATCCATTGTAACTGTACTTTGAATATTCATATCCTTTTTATCTTTACCCAAAATACCGTCACCTGTAAAACTACAACCAGTAAGACAACAACTAACAGCTGTTGCCAATGCCACCAACTTCATAAACTTCATTTTAATATCTCTCCTATCACAATAAATCACTCTAAATTTTTAATCATTTTATCCAGTAGTCCCATAAATATATTTATTTCATCTTTGTTAAAATCTTTAAAACAAAGCTCTCTCCATTCCTCAGACCACTTATTAAACTTTTCATATATTTCTTTGCCGTCTTCACTTAAAGCAACTAATTTTTCCCTTTTATTTTCAGGGTTGGCTTTTCTTACTATTAATCCTCTTTCCTCCATAGAAGATAAAAATTTAGCTGTTCTGTACTTATCCACACCAGATAAAGATGCCAAAGTTTCTTGATTTTGGTCAGGCTTATTTCCAGCATAGGAAATCATAAGACCTTCCATAAAAGAAATGTTTACATCAATAAGTTTTTTATTGAAAAAATCCCTTTTTTTCTTTGTTATAATTTCATAATTTTCGTACAAATAATCACCTCATATAATAGTTGTCATTTTACAACTGTTGCTTTTGACAACTATTATAGCAATAGTCCTTTTTTTATTCAATATTATTTTTTTACAAAATTTTAGCCAAAATAGCAATAAAAAAACAGCAGTATTATGTAATACACTAAAATTACAAATACTGCTGTTAATTCTTTTATTCAGCAATTATATCATTTTCTGTATGAATATCACTGCCTAAAACATACATAAAATAAAGGGACTTAGCTGCTTTTGCTCTGGTTACTTCTTTCTGTGGTTCAATATAATAGCCATTTTGAACCTTACCTCTTTCTATGCCAACTTCACTTCTTATAAGACCCCAATTATACGCATCTTTCACTTTATCAGCAAATTTAAGAGATATACTCATTCTATCCTTTATAGCATTATATCCAACTAAAGGATAATACTGTGCCTCTGTACCTACCAAGTTAGGGTCATAATTAGGGTCATCAGGTGTAATATTATTACCGTTGTAGTCTGTCATATACTTTGGTTTTGACTTAAACTTCATATTGTAAGCATCTAAATTTATTGCTGCCATAACCTCTCTTGTAAGATTACCGTCAACATAATTTTTGAAAGCACTTTCGTCTATTTTATAAATTTTAGTCAATGCTGAAATATATTCCTTTACAGTCATAATATTTTGTGGATTAAAGTTGCCATCACTATCCTTGCTCATTACACCAAGCTGGAGCATTTTTTCAATCTGATTTCTATAATAGGCATTATCCCCTGTAAGACAATCCTTTGCAACTTCCGGATAAACCTTATCCCAATTTCCTGTGGCTATTGCGTCTTTTACATCACTTGTATAGGCATCTGTTAAAGGTTTTAAATAGCTGTAATCTTTTTCAAGTTTGGCTAAATCAGTAACAATAAACCTTGCATATTGCTTAGTAAGAGCCTCTTTCATATGCGTACCGTCTATTTTAAGCTGTGGATGACCATTGGCATAACTTCCTGAATTTGATTTTGCCGGTGTTTCTCCTGCCTCAATAGACATAACTACAGCTGTTGTGCCTTGTACTCCCAATTCGTTTAAGTAATTTACACTATCTTCATTTAAGTCAACTAAAGGAACATTGTTATCCTTTGCTGTACCTCTCATTACTTTTGTAAAATGTCTATCCTCTGTTGTAAATGTATCTGTATAAACATATCCTTCTTTTGCATCGCCTTTAACTCTTGTCATAGGTGTTACGAGAATTGGTATCATACCTCTTGCTTTTATAGCAGGTATAAAACAATTTTCAAGGTAATTTCTATACATTTCTTCTGTTGAGCCTGTACCAAAACGAGCTGTCGGGTCACTTACAACACCCTTATCTTTTCCGTTTTTCTCATCATTATGACCAGACTGCACAAGTACAAAATCTCCCTTGTGACCTGTCATAAGAACATCGTTTAATCTACCCTCTTGGTACATTGTTTTTAAAGAACGACCACCCATAGAATAATTAACAATATTAATTTTGCTTGTATCAAAAAGTCTATCAAAAACCTGACCCCAACCACTCATTGGAGCTTCTTCAAAAAGATAGGATTTTAATGTAGAGTCACCTAAAAGATAAACTGTTGGTTTATCTTCTTGTTCCCTAACGGGAATAGGTGTAATTTTTATAGATTTCAATACTACAGGATTGCCTGCACTTTTAGGCTCAACCTCAATATCTATAAAACTTCTACCAGTACAATAGTCAAAGCTCCACACATTACCATTCCACTTTGCTAAATGCTGATTTTTAACAAGTCCGGCAGCATCCCATTGTTTTGTATTTTCTATTCTACTTGTCTGTGTAGCAGAAACAGAAACAAGAGCATCATCTTTACCTCTGGCAGTTTCCACCTGAATATTGTAGCCACCTCTTGGTACATTTACTCTAAATACCATACCGCCATAGTTGTAGTCAGTAGCCTTTGTGTAATCCAACAACTTTCCGTCTTTATCAGTAATATTGAATTTTGCTACACTATTTTCAACTACCTTATAGCCCTCTTTCCTTACTTCAATACGGTTTACATCTACCTTTCTTGGTGGCATAGCTGTTGTTTCAGAAACAAATCCCCACCCTCTATCTCTCTTATAAAGTGGTGCTTTGCCATTTATAGTTCCAACATCTATAGCTCCGTCTTTACTTTCTTTTGTAAAATTAAAATACATTTCCCCATTATTTTCATTTTCATTTGCATTTACTGTACATATTAAACCTGTACACATTACAAATGCCAATGCTATAGACATAATTCTGTGTGTTATTTTCATATTTATCCTCCTTTTTTCTTTTTATAAAATTATAACACCCTACACTAATATCTGTAAAGAAAATTAATATAGGGTGTTATGCTTTTTACTTATCTTCTACTGGAATTTGTATTTCTGTAACAAATTTATTTACATCATTTGTAATACCATAATCAATTAAGGCAATTTCTCTTGAAAAACCTTTTATTTTCAAGTTGTTTTCTTTTATATATTTAAACATTTTTTCATACTGTTTTTTAGAATTATCATGACAGCCACAAAAACGAAGTACAACACATTTTTCATCTTGCAAAATTTCAGTTTTGCCAGTATATTCATCTTCATTTTCCAGTATAATAAAAACCATATCGTAATTATCAAACTTTTGTTTTAAAAGATTTTCCTTAGCTATTCCTATACCTACTTTTCCTAAGAAAACTGCTGTATACTTTTGATTTTTCTCTATTTGTCTTATTGCCTGTTCTAAATTTTCCAGATTTAATCTATTACAATTATCTTGTTGTAAATATGCTATTCGTTTAGAAGAAATATTTTGTATTTTAATTTTATCAAGCTGGGAAGAAAGAGCATCTTCAATTTGGTTTAATCTATTGTTGATTTTCTTTTCTATATTTCTAAGTTCTTTCTGTTTTTCAACAACATATTCTTTTTGTTGATGCAACATTTCTTGCATTTTAGAAATATCTCTATTGTTGAGAAAATCTCCTATTTGTTCAAGGGGCATATCCAACAAACGCAAGTATCTAATTGTATTTAAGCACTCAAACTGGTTTGTGCTATAATAGCGATACCCTGTTTTTTCGTCAATATATTCCGGCTTTAAAATGCCCAAATTTTCATAATGTCGCAATGAACCTACACTTAAACTAAACAATTTTGCAATATTTCCTATACTAAATAAGTTCGTTTTATCCACAAAAATCCCCCTGTCAAAAATTAAGTTGTCCTAATTTTATTACTCTTTCTAAACCAAATAAAGGCTATTACACAGATAATTACAGACAACACCGAACCTGCCGGCGATGCTATACCCATTGGGAAAAGTGTATCTGTATACATTTTAGACAACAGATAAGAAAGAGGTATTCTGACACAAACTATAGACAATAGGTTATGGGTAAAGGATATAAATGACATTCCATAGGCATAGAAATAACCACTAAAGCTAAAATGTATACCGGCAATAGCACAATCCCACACATAACTTCTCAAGTATTCATCGCCTAAAACTATTACATCACTATTATTGGTAAAAAGTCCAACTGCATAGCCAGCTGTAAACTGTATCAAAACAGCCATTACTATTCCAAAAGATGCTGTTATTAAAATAGCGTATCTAAGAGTTAAAGAAGCTCTGTTATGTTTGCCTGCACCTATATTTTGAGCTGAAAGTGCAGAAACTGACGAAAGCATAGATGATGGAACTAAAAACAAAATTCCTATTATTTTTTCCACAATACCTACTGCTGCTGAATCATTAAGTCCTCGCCTATTTGCAATTATAGTTATTATTATAAACGAAATCTGTATAAAACCGTCTTGTAATGAAATAGGCACCCCAATTTTAAGAACATTTCTCAGTACATTCTTTTGTGGTTTAAAATCACTTTTAGTCAGTTTTACACCACTTTTTCTTTTAAGAATAACTGTCAATGACACCACAACACTTATTGCCTGAGATAATACTGTACCTAAAGCTGCACCTGCTGGTCCAATTTTTAAAACACCTATAAAAATATAGTCAACAATTATATTTACTGCACAGGCTACAGCTATAAAGTACATAGGGCTTTTTGAATCCCCCATACCTCTAAAAATTGAGCTGATAATATTGTAGGCTACTATAAAAGGTATACCTATAAAGCAAATTGTCAAATATGTTATTGTACCAGAAACAGCCTCCTCCGGTGTAGAAACTATGTTTACTATATTTTTTACAAATAGCAAAAGCACAACTGTTAAAACAATGGAAAAGCCCATAAAAAATGTAACAGTATTTCCTATTACCTTTGACATTTGTCTAAAGTCATTACTGCCCACACATCTGCCTATCATTACAGTTGCACCCATAGCCAAGCCAACTATCATAACTGTAAACATATTCATAACCTGACTACCTACAGAAACAGCTGTAGTGCTATCAACACCGTTGTACTGACCTATAATAAACAAATCTGCCATACCATAAAGGGTCTGTAAAAAATAAGATAGTAAATAAGGCAACGAAAAGAACAATAATGCCTTAAATACACTTCCCTCTGTCAATTTTTTCTCCATAAAATTAAATTTCCTTTCTAAAAATCATCATAACATATAATAAAGTCTATAACTATTGTAGAGTCAAGGATTTTTTACTTCTTTTTTCTCTTACAAAATATAGATAAAAACTCATTAATGCTGTAATAATTTCAGTTGCCGGAAAAGTAAACCATACATAAAAAAGTCCCTTGTAGTGGAAAAGCCAAGCCAATGGCACAAACAGTATTACCTGTCTAAGTACAGTAAGCAAAATGCTGTAGCCACCTCTATTTACACCCTGACAATAGACTATAAACATAAGTACAAAACCAGCCGGAATAAAACTTGTGGAAATAATTCTCAATGCTGAACTACCTATATTTAAAACATTTTCCTGTTGTGAAAATATAGATATAAGCTCTCTAGGGAATACCATAAACATTATTATACCCACAAACATAACTGAACAAGCAATGCCAACAGAATACCACAATGTCTGCTTTACTCTCTTGTATTTTTCTGCACCGTAGTTATAGCTTACAACTGGTACTATAACCTGTTGAAGTCCTGTTAAAGGTATAAAGAAAAATGTTTGCAATTTATAGTATATTCCCAGTACAGCAACTGCATCTTCTGTAAATAATTTAAGTACAAGATTAAGTCCTACTATATAAAAAGTATAGAGAGATTGCAAAATAATAGACGGAATACCGAATTTATAAATTTTAACACAGCTTTTTAAGTCAATACTGCCTTTAAATTTATAATATTTAAGCACATTTAATAATACAATAATCATTGTAACCCATTGACCTATTACTGTAGCAATACCCGCTCCCTTAATACCCATTTGTGGAAATCCAAATTTACCAAATATAAGTATAGGGTCTAAAATTACATTAATAACAGCACCTATAATTTGTGCTATAGTTGGTACTACCATATTTCCTTTTGCCTGTAACATTTTGGTACAGTTAGCCTCTAAAAACATACCAAAAGAAAACAAAAGTATAATCTGTCCATACATTATCCCCTCTCTACGAACACCGTCTATATTAGAGGAAATATTGTAATAGCCTTTTATACTTAGCAATCCAAAAAGTGCAAACACTATAAAATTTACAACACCAAGAAACATACCACTTTTTACAACATCATTTTGTGACTTAGTATCCCCCACACCGTCCATTCTGGATATAAGAATGTTTACACCAGCTCCTGTACCTGTTGCTAATGCCAACATTAAAAGCTGTATTGGATAAATAATAGAAAGTGCTGTTAATCCATCTCCTGAGAATTTGGCAACAAAATAGCTATCTACAATATTGTAAACAGACTGTATAAGAAGTGCCAACATAACAGGTGGAGAAAGTTTTAACAATAATTTTAAAATAGGAGTATCTTCCATAAATGCCACCACCTATACACAAATTTTATAGGCACATTCTAACATATAAAAACATAATTTGCCATATTAATTTACAAAAAAATAAAGGTAGTAGCAATGTCAGCTACCACCTTTATTTAACACAACTATTTATTGCATATCTATAACCTGTTTAGCCATATTTACAAATTCGTCTTTTGGTATTTCTTTACCCATATCCATAATAAGATACTGTAAATCTCCCTCCTGCCACATTAAAAATTGTGTCTTTTCTTCTTCTACTTTATCTGAACCATAGCCAATTTGCAAAGAGCCTTCCTCAACCTTTTTATTTTCTTCTTCAGTAGGTTTGTAATCAGGTGGAACAGCCTTATATTCATAGCTACCATAGTAAATAGTTTTGTTATTGTAATCTATTTCTTCTGAATTTGGACTTTGGTCATTTGTTATATAAGGAGAAACGCTCATAAAAAGATTTCCCTTTGGAACATCATAGGATATATTTATTTCTTTGTATTTTTTTACACTATTCCCCTGTTCATCATCTGCCGAACTATCTACTGGCACAGAATACAAATATTTATACTGACCCAGATTTTCAGGACATTTAGGCACAAAACCAACTTTTTTTGTAAATTCACTTTCTGATGGAATATATTTCATTTCATTTAAAGTACTTGATGAAGAACTATAGGATATAATCTTTCCACCACCATAAACACCAGTTACACCTATTACTAAAACTGTACAGCAAACAATAACAGCCTTTTTAAATTTATTCATACCTATTCTCCTTTGATTTTTTATTTTTCTCTTAATGCTATAAAGCATATTTTCATCTACAGAAAAATTTTCAGCCCTTAAATTTAATGCTTTTTTTAATTCGTCATCATATTTCATAATATTAAGCCTCCATATCTGTTTCTAAATACTTTTTCAACCTTTTTCTTGCAGCAAAAAGTCTTGTTTTTACAGTACCCTCAAAACTTCCTGTAATTTTTGCAATTTCCTTTATAGACATTTCGTTAAAATAGAATAAAACTACAGTTGTTTTCATTTTTTTATTTAAACTATCTATGGCATTGTAAAGCCGGATATATTTTTCACTTGAAAAATACTCATCATTTACACTTCCAGCATTTATATTTTCATCTTCAACTGGAATGTTTTTATTATCCTTTTTTGCGTATTTGCAGGCATTTCTAGTAAGTATTTTGTAAAACCAAACTTTAAAAGCTCCATTATTTTTTAGTTTATTTATGTTGTTATAACATTGTACAAATGTATCCTCTACAGCATCTTGAGCAGAATGAAGATTATTTGTGATTAAATATGCACTTCTTAATGCAGATTGAGCATAAACCGAATACAGTTTACATAGAGCATCTTCATCTCCATTTTTCATATTTTCTATTATTTCCTCATACATAGTTTGCCTCCTTTGACCAGTCTATATATAAGAGCATAGTTAAAGAGAAAAGGTTCATTATTTAATAAAAAATATCAAAGTAATTTAATTTTGTCAAATATATAGCTTTCAGGCAATATAATTTGACTAAAAATTTATATTGTGATATTATGATAGTAATTATAATTGTATTATATTGAGGAGGTTCTCTAGTATGAAAGGTATAGTTTTAGCTGGTGGTAGTGGCACTCGCCTTTACCCACTTACAATGGTAACAAGCAAACAGCTTTTGCCAGTATATGACAAACCTATGATTTATTATCCACTTTCAACTCTTATGTTGGCTGGAATTAAGGATATTCTTATAATTTCAACACCTACTGATTTACCTAATTTTGAAAAGCTTTTAGGTGACGGTTCTAGCTTTGGTATCAATTTAAGCTATAAGGTACAGCCTAGTCCAGACGGACTTGCTCAGGCTTTCCTTATTGGCGAAGAATTTATTGGTGATGATAGCTGTGCTATGATTTTAGGGGATAATATTTTTTATGGTAATGGTTTAAGTGACCACCTTAAAAAAGCCGCTAAGAAAGAGAAAGGTGCTACTGTTTTTGGTTACTATGTTGAAGACCCTGAGCGTTTTGGCATTGTTGAATTTGACGAAAACGGTAAAGCAATCTCCATTGAAGAAAAGCCTGAACATCCAAAGTCTAATTACTGTGTAACTGGTCTTTATTTCTATGATAAAGATGTCGTTAGAAAAGCTAAACAGGTTAAGCCATCTGCTAGAGGCGAACTTGAAATTACAGACCTCAATAAAATGTACCTTGAAGAAGGCACTCTCGATGTAGTTACTCTAGGCAGAGGTTATGCTTGGCTTGATACTGGTACTGTACCTGCTCTTAATGAAGCAGCTGAATTTGTAAAGGTTGTAGAAGACAGACAGGGCATTATGATTTCAGCTATTGAAGAAATTGCCTATAAGAACGGTTGGATTTCAAAAGAAAAACTTTTAGAATCTGCCAAACTTTATGGAAAATCTGCTTACGGTCAGCATTTAAAAAATGTTGCTGATGGCAAGTACTTATACTAGGAGGAAATTTTATGAATATTATTGTTACAGGTGGTGCTGGTTTTATTGGTAGCAATTTTGTATTCCATATGCTCAATAAATACCCAGACTACAGAATTATCTGCTTAGATGCTCTTACTTATGCCGGCAACTTATCTACACTTGAACCTGTTATGGATAACCCTAACTTCAGATTTGTAAAGGCCGATATTAGAGATAGAGAGGCTGTTTATAAGTTATTTGAAGAAGAAAAGCCTGACATAGTAGTAAATTTTGCTGCTGAAAGTCATGTTGACCGTTCTATTGAAAACCCAAGTATTTTCCTTGAAACAAACATTCTCGGTACTCAGGTTATGATGGATGCTTGTAGAAAATACGGTATTAAGCGTTATCATCAGGTTTCTACTGACGAAGTTTATGGCGATTTACCTTTAGACAGACCTGACTTATTCTTTACAGAAGAAACTCCTATTCATACATCTAGCCCATATAGTGCATCAAAGGCATCTGCTGATTTATTAGTTCTTGCATACCATAGAACATTTGGTTTACCTGTTACTATTTCAAGATGCTCTAACAACTATGGTCCATATCATTTCCCAGAGAAGTTAATTCCTCTTATGATTGCTAATGCACTTAATGATAAGCCACTTCCTGTGTATGGTACTGGCGAAAATGTAAGAGATTGGCTCTATGTTGAGGACCATTGTAAGGCTATTGACCTTATTATCCACAATGGTAGAGTTGGCGAAGTTTATAACATTGGCGGTCACAACGAAATGACTAACCTTGATATTGTAAAAATTATCTGTAAGGAACTTGGCAAGCCAGAAAGCCTTATTACTTTTGTTGCTGACAGAAAAGGTCACGATATGAGATATGCCATTGACCCAACTAAAATACATAATGAACTTGGATGGTTGCCTGAAACTAAGTTTGCTGACGGTATAAAGAAAACTATCAAGTGGTATTTAGAAAATAAAGAATGGTGGGAAACTATCATTAGTGGCGAATATCAGAATTACTATGAAAGAATGTACAGCAATAGATAAGGGAGATAATTATGGGACAGATTAAAGTAACTAAATGCCCTATTGAGGGTTTATATGTAATTGAACCAACTGTTCATGGCGATGCCAGAGGCTATTTTATGGAAACATATAATCAGCGTGATATGGAAGAAGCCGGTCTTAATATGGTCTTTGTTCAGGATAACCAGTCTTGCTCAACAAAGGGTGTTTTAAGAGGTCTTCACTTTCAAAAAGAATACCCACAGGGCAAACTTGTAAGAGTTGTAAAGGGTTCTGTTTTCGATGTTGCTGTTGATTTACGCAGTAATTCTGAAACATACGGCAAATGGTTTGGCGTAGAGCTTACAGAAGAAAATAAAAAGCAATTTTATATTCCAGAAGGCTTTGCTCATGGATTTTTAGTACTATCTGATATTGCAGAATTTTGCTACAAGTGTACTGACTTCTATCACCCAGGTGATGAAGGTGGTTTAGCTTGGAATGACCCTGAAATTGGTATTGATTGGTGTGGCGTTACTGGTAACTATGACGGTACTGCATCTGCTGAAAGCTACAAAATGGCAGACGGAACACCTCTTAATTTAAGCGATAAAGACCAGAAATGGGCTGGCTTAAAGGATACTTTTAAATTTTAATTACAAGAAACACCAATGCTTAAACAATAAGCATTGGTGTTTCTTTTTACTTTTTCATAGCATCTTCAATATCTTCTTTTACATTTTCAGCTTTTTCTTTTATATCCATAGCTACTATATTTACTGTGTCTTTCATATCTTTAGCATTTTCTTTAATATTCTTAGCAGCCTCTTTCATAGTTTCTTTTACAGCTGAAGTATTTTCCTTTACGCTTTCTGAAATTTTCTGAGATTTTTCATCTGCATTTTTCTTAATTTCATCAACCATATCCTGTTCATCATCTGAAGAACCGTCATATACTACGAAATCATCATCTAAATCATCAAAATGGTCGCTTACATCATCAATTATATCATCGGTAAAATCTGACTTCTTAGGCTTGTTATTAAAATTATCTACGCCCTCCTTGAAAGCATCTACAACATCATTTAAAACCATATTTGCCTTATTTGCATATTTTTTTACAACAGGCTTTGCATCTTCAATTATATCATTTGCCTTTTCTTTAACCTGTCTTATTGTATCAGATTTACTATGGCTTGGAGAAATAGACTCTAACAACTTAACAGCTTCATCAGCTGTAATTTTGCCATCTTGAACCATTTTTAAAATAAACATTCTTTCTTCTTTCATAAAAAATCCCTCCTAATATTTGGATACTTCTCTTTAATTCTATTATACTATATTTTTCTAATAAAACAACAAAAATATTCATTACAAAAAAAGAACGCAGTCACAAAACTGCGTCCTAAAAGACATAAAAATTAAATTGCATGCTCTAATTTAAGAAGATTTTCTTTTCTTTCAATGCCACCTGCATATCCAGTTAAAGCACCATTAAGACCAATTACTCTATGGCAAGGTACAAAAATCAAAAGAGGATTTTTACCTATTGCCCCACCAACAGCTCTAAAAGATTTTTTCTTGCCCATTTCAATAGCAACATCTTTGTATGTAATTGTCTTTCCATAAGGAATACTTCTAATAATATTCCAGACCTTTTTCTGATATTCTGACCCCTCTAATTTAAGTGGTACATCAAAATACTTACGCTCTCCCTGTAAATATTCTTTTAATTCCTTTACAGCCTTATCCATTAAAGGTGTTCTTTGGCAAGTACCATTTTTAACTGACACCTCGCCCATTTTTAAACCAACAACAGCATCATCATTACATATTATTGTAACCTTGTCATTAAAAGTGTCATACACAGAATAATACAACTTTTCACTAGATACATTATCCATATAATCATCTCCTGTATAATATAAAAACAACAATACTTCTTGCATTTCTTTCGAGGTTATTTTACAATATAAATATCTACAAAAAAACAGCCAATTTATATTTTTTCGACAGTACCAATTAACTGGTACTGTGCCAATTTTAAAAAGAGGATTTTTTTATGATTTTAATAGATAAAAATAGCAAAAAACCTTTATATTTACAGATATATGAGGAAATTTTCAACCAAATACAAAATGAAGAACTTGCTACTGGCGATGTTCTTATTCCCACAAGAGTTTTGGCAAAAGAATTGGGTGTAAGTCGAAATACTGTTGACCAAGCATACAGCCAGTTAGTGTTGGAGGGTTTAGTTATAAGCAAAAGAGGAAGTGGCTATATTGTATCTCCCACAAATGACTATTCGAACAATGATAATATATCTACTCCTCCAGTTATATTGCCTCAGGAAGATAAAAACATTGTATTTGACTTTAACTGGAGAGTAACAGAAAATAGACTTTTTCGCCACGATTTTTGGCGTCAATGTATAACACATACATTAACTGTATTAGAAAACAGAGATTTTTTTAATACGCCCAGTAGAAATGGCGAACCTGTATTACAGCATGCTATTGCCAAAAAATCATTTATATTTAGAAAAATACACTCAAATCCTGACGATATAGTTTTATCTCCAGATATTTACGAGGCATTAAGTATAATTTATGATTTATTTGACCCAAAAGAATATAATGTTATACTTACAAACCCAACTAATCCTGCTGTAAAAGAAGTTGTAAAACGAAAGAGATTTAATATAGATTATATTGAATTGACAAATGATGGAATAGATATTGACCAGTTATACAAATACAAAAAATCAATTCTCTGTGTAAAAACCAACCATCACTTTCCTACAGGTGTAACATTTTCTGCTGAAAATCGTATGGCATTAGTTAAATGGGCAAACGAAACCAATTCCTACATAATTGAAGACGACAGTAGCCACGAACTAATTTATACACAAAACTATTATCCATCTTTAAAAGCCTGTGATACAGAAAACAGAGTATTTTATGCAATATCCTACTCTGTAACACTTTCTCCTGGCTCAAGATTGGCATTTTTTATTATGTTGCCACAATTTTCAGAGAAATATAATGCTCTATATGAACACTATTCAAATCCTGTGCCTATTATTGCTCAATATGCTCTTACTGAATACATTGAAAAGAAGTATTTATTAAGACATAAAAGGCGTTATAAAACCCATAACACAAATAAAAACAGGATATTATTAGATGCTATAAAAAAATATTTTGACGATAAAATAGAAATTAGTGGAGAAAAAGCAGGTCTTTATTTAGTAGTATCTCCTAAAAATAATATGACAGAAGAACAACTTGTTTCATCTGCTCTAAAATTTGGAATAAAAGTATATCCCATTTCCAAATACTATAACAATATTTCCACAGCCCCAAAAAATTCAGTAATTCTCGGCTATAGTTCAATATTAATTGACAATATAGAAAAAGGAATTGCCCTTTTATATAAGGCTTGGTTTAAATAAAAAAATAGGGTGTCTACCTTTATCAATCAGGTAACACCCTATCTCTTATTCATCATAATCGTAAATTTCTTCTCCGTATTCTTCCTCATCATCTCTATCAAAAAGTAAAACAATAACGGCGAATATAAGAAAAACATTTAAAATTATGCTTAAAATATTAATACTTGACTTCATATATATGCCTCCTCTTAAATATTTATATTAAAATTATAACATTTAAAATGGCATATTTCAACAACATAAACCTATTTAATACTTAAAGTTATTAATTTACTTTCATTGTCGTATTGAATATTTAAAACATCTGACAAATCTCTAATTTTTACATAAGTAAAACCGTCTTTGTTTATAGCATTAACAGCCTTAACTTTTCCATTTATTTTTATATTTTGTTTCATAATCTGTTCCTCCTCTAAAATGCTATTTTTAAATTTTTGCCATTTTCCATTTTTTTGACTATCTCCACACCAGTACATAGGGCATTTTTTGCCAGTTACATCAAAATGCCTTATAACATTGTTAATACTAATATTGTATTTTTTCATCAAAGTACGAACTAATTCTATTATATTATTTATTGTAGAGTCCGTTGGATATATTGCATTGTTTTTAATATCGTCACAAATTTCAATGCTTAAACTATTGTTATTATTGCATTTACCATAGAACTTGCCACCACCAGTTTTTGTAGTGTCATCATATTTATTACCACCTACAGCCCACGCAACATAGTCATCTTTTACAGACTGAACTATGTTTTTGCTATCTACAAAATAATGGGCTGATGCTCCTCTACTGCCATTCGCGAAATATTTTGCATTGCTTAGGGCTGTATCCCCGTCATTGGCTGTATAGTGAATAACAATATACTTTATAGCACTTAATGCCCTTGTACCACCATAATTTGACTTTGATGCCGGATAACTACTTATTTTTACCATTTAAGTCATCTCCTTTATCCCTTAATTGAAGAAAAACATCTTTTAATTGTTGTGGTACAGGTGTCATAACAGCAACATTTTCCAACAAACTTAAACCCTCATTACATATGAAAAAAGTAATGACAACTTCTCGTAGTGGAATATTGCCACCAATTACATTGTTTACAATAACTGCTGTTGCGACTACCAAATAAATGGTTATTTTCTTCAATACCCCTTTGAAACATATTTCGCTTGAAAGAGTTTTTGTATAAACAGCCTTTATAAGTCCAGTTATAAAATCAATAATTGTCAATCCTAAAAGTGCATAAATAAGTACATCAGGCTTACCAAATATAAAAGATAAAATTCCACCTATAAATGCACCTACAACAGAAAAGTCATTAAAAATCTTTTCCATTTACACCACCTCATCTTTTTCAGTATCTTCAATTTCTTCCCACTTTTCTACTTTTTCCTCCAACACATCTACACAGTAGGCTGTTACACCTGTTTCTGTATTTCTTAAAATCTTTCCGTCTTCTGCAATTAATCTTTTTAATGTTTTAATTCTCATAAAATTACCTCCTATTATTTCCAAATTATATCTGCACCTTCTGCACCCCAAGGGGCATTTGCAATACTGTCTGTTTCTTTATCTATTTTAATTGTTGTCACTTTTGAACAGCCTGAAAATGCTGTCGGGCTTATTGTTGTTGTAGCACTAGGAATAACTATACTTTCAATTTTATTGCAATTATAAAAAGCCAATGAACCTATGGTCTCTACATTTTTAGGTATTTCTATCGTGCCAGTCAATCCCCTACAGTAATAAAAACAGCTACTGGATAAACCCTTTAAATCGGGCGATGTAAACTCAAAATTTGTTATTTTTGAACAGTTTCTAAAAGCATTTCCACCTATATTAGATAACTTCGGCAACACCAGCCTGCCCTCTATACCACAAGAAGTTAATCCATTTGAGCCAATAGTTGTTATGCTCTTAGGAATAGTGTTTATATCATTAATATTTGTTGTATATGCCATAGCATATGCCCCTATAGTTTCAACAGTTTCCGGTATTTCTGCTTTTGTAACATTACTAAAATTACAAAAAACTCTACTGCCTAAACCTGTTACACCTTTTTGTATATAAATACTTTTAATATCGTTTATATGTTCATTATACTGCTGACCGTTTTCTGAATAATCTTCAGTCACACCACTACCTCTTATTGCCATATATTCCCCTGCAATTTTGTAGCTAGTGCTTTCTCCACAACTTCCCTCTGATGTTGTTTTTACTATGTTGTCAGCATCTATTTCAATATCTGTAAGGTTATATATTTTAGCCTTTATATTTCTGAAAGCACCCTCACCAATAGTCTGAATGTTAGGGGTAATTACAATGTCCTCTGTTATTCCAGAAGAATTAAAGGCATCTGCACCTATTGAAATAAGGTCATTACCAAAATCTACTTGTGTTAAACTCCCACACCCTGTAAAGGCATAATCTCCTATAGCCTTTACATTCATACCGTTGTAACCATTTGATAAATCAAGTATGACAACACTATTGTCAATACACTTTTCTATTGTAGAATTTTCTGTGTTAAACTTAGCAAAAAAGCATAACCCGTTATTTACATAACCTAAATATTTTTTTAAATTCTCTACACCATATAATATTTCTTCAGCATTAAAATTGTCACTTTCAAGCTGTTCAATATTTTTTTCAGCTCTTTCATTTTCTGCAATACAATCTTCTAATTTTAGCTGAGTTTTAATATTTTCAGCCCTTGTAATTGTACTTTCCAAAACAGCTTTTGCACTATTACTATTTGAAATGCTTTCTTCTAAACTACTCTTTGTGTTTTGGGCTAAAGTAATTTTTTCAACCAAAGTATCAATAGTTTTTCTAGCATTTTCTATTTTTTCTTTAACTTCTTCATAAAGATTTTGTGCTGTCTGACTGTCGCTTTTACACTTTTCAGCAAGTACATTTATCTCGTTAATTTTTCCGCTTAATTCGTCTGACTTTGTTTCAAAATCTGTAATTTTATTTTCAACAGCTGTTTCGCTATCACTTATATTCTGTTCATATTCAGCCAATAAAGATTTACAGTTTAACCAATCTTCTTCTATAGAATTAAGTTTTGCCATAATCTCGCTATAGAGAGAATTTGATGCCTCCGTTGGAACAAGTCCACCCTCTGCACCAGAATTATTTACTGTTACTTTTACTGGATTTGTAACTAATAAATTCCCACCTGTAAGGGAAATTTCAATAGTTCCAGCATTTTCAAGAACCTCCCAAGGTACAGTACACTTTCCATTGTTTAAAGTGATATGAAAAATTTTTTCATCCTTTTTGAACTGTGCCACTAGAGGTGTAATATTGTACCAACTGTGGTTTAGTATAAATTCAGCCTCCATATAGTTTCTTACTCCACTATAAATAGGCTTAATTTCAAGGCGAATTAATTTCTGTCCTTTCGCCATAAATTTTAATTTTTCCATTAAAAAACCTCCTATATATTATCTTCTGACAATAAAGCCATCAAATATAATACATAGGAGGGATTTACAATCTTAATTTTTTAAGATTATCTAAGGAAAGTTGTTAAGAAAACCTTGGTTTTCTTAAATTCATTCCACAGGTCGAGCTTTGCCCGACCGAGGAGGGGACAAAAATATGGTACTGGTTTTTAGTGCCATATTTTTCACGGCTGGTCCCTTCCTCAAATCAACTGCAAGAAATGCAAGCATTTCTTGCACTATCCTATATATTATTTTGACAACTTTTATTTCGTCATCAATAATAATATACAGGAGGTACCATGACATTTCGTGACATATTTTTTATCTATTTGCATAAGTAAGTCTTTCCCACTTACCACTTACAAATCTGTAGACAAAGAATATTACTCTGAAAATCCAGTCTATAACCATAGCAATCCAAACACCTATTGCACCCATACCAAAATACTGTCCTATAATATAACTAAACACTATACGGAACATACACATTGAAAATATAGATACAACCATTGTATACTTTACATCATTACAAGCTCTCAAAGCATTTGGCAATACAAAAGACAATGGCCAAAGTAAAATAGCACATCCATTATGTATACAAATAAGTATAAAAGCCAAACTTCTGGTTTCATCAGAAAGAGAGAATATTTTCAATATCCAAGGCAAAGTCAAAAGTATAGTGGAATTTACGCAAATTGTAAGAATATAGGCTATTTTCAAAAGCTTTTTAGTATAAAGTCTTACCTGCTTTAAATCTCCAGCACCTACACATTGACCTACTACAGTTATCATAGCAAGAGATATTGCCTGACCACACAATGTACCCATACCGTCAATACTGTTTGCTACAGCATTAGCTGCAATCTGTACTGTACCAAATGTAGAAATAATACTTACTACAATAATTCTACCAAACTGAAAAATACCATTTTCCATACCACTAGGTATAGCTATATACAATATTCTTCTTATCATACCAAACTCTGGTTTAAAGTTGTGATGGTCTACATACACAACATTATTTTTATTTCTTATAAGCACAAGCATTATAATAGCTGCCACAAATCTTGAAACCAAAGACGGAATTGCAACACCTTCAACGCCCATTTTAAATACAAAAATCAAAATGGCATTACCACATATATTTATGACATTCATAAGTATTGAAACTTTCATAGATATAGCTGAATTACCCATTGACCTAAAAAGGGCTGCACAGGAATTATAAAGTGCTAAGAAAGGATAAGACGCAGAGGAAATAAGAAAATATAACATTGCATTGTGCATAACATCATTGTCTATACTACCAAAAAGCACTCTCAATATATGCCTATTAAATATAAGACAACCAACCATAATAACAATAGAAAGTGTTATGGCTACAATAATAAGCTGTTTAGCAGATTTTCTTGCTTCTTCGTAATGTCTTGCTCCTATACATTGGGCTGTAACAACTGCACCACCTGTTGCCAAAGCTGCAAAAATGGCAATCATAAGGTTATTAATCATATCTACAAGAGAAACACCAGAAATGGCAGCCTCACCTACATTAGATACCATCATAACATCGGATAAACCAACAGTTACAGCCAAAACCTGTTCTACTAAAAGTGGAATTATAAGAGCTTTTAAAGCTGATTTACTAAAAATTTCTTTATTCTCCATTTTTATACCTCTGTAAATTTTTCGTATAATAAGTTTAACATAACTTTGCTTAAATTGTTTCACAAAAATAATAGTGACTAGCAAAAAGCTTTTGTACTTAATGCTAGTCACTTAATTTTTATCTTCTTCTTATACCACTATAAATACCATTTACAAAAACATAATTATCCCTTATTCTTCTATACTTAGGTCTTCGTGTAAGGAAAATCTCGTTTAGCACAAGTGCCTCAACTAACATATTGAGAATGTTATTTCTTGAAAAATCTTCATATCCGTCAAATTCAAGAATTATTTCCTCTACTTCATCAAAATCCTTTTTCATTTCTTCCATAACCTGATTAATAATCTGAGCAAGGGTTTCCCTAGTAATACCGTCATCAGAATACACTGGACTTCCTTCATATTCATACTTATCCATAATATTTTGAATATAGCTGTCAATTTTACTATTTATTTTACTATAAAGAGCCTTTACAATTTTGGACTCACTTTCTGTAATGTCACATACTTTTCTATTTTCTGTTCTTTCATTGCTGCTTTTTCCTTTTTCAGAATCATAAAGGGGAATATTCTCCATCATTTCCTGTACTGTAATTTTTCTACTTTCATATGGATAACTATATATACTGTCATAGCCTACTGTACTACCAAAAATCATATTGACCTCCACAGAATTATATATATATACTATGTTAAACCATAAAAAAAGTGAAAAAGCAAAAATGCCTTCTATGATTACTTATCACAGAAAGCATTTTAATAGTTTTCTAATTATTATACCAACCTAGTTGTTCATTATCCAAATTGATATTTATTTGTTTTGTTTCACAATATTCTTCAAGACCATGAGTGCCAAGTTCTCTGCCTATACCACTCATCTTATAGCCACCCCAAGGTGCTTCACAGAAGGCAGGGTTATAACAATTAATCCAAGTAATACCGGCTCTGATTTCCTTAATTACTCTTAAAGCCTTTGCTCCGTCATTAGTAAATACTGCACCGGCAAGACCATAATCAGTATCATTTGCTAAATCAATAGCCTCTTGTTCTGTTTCAAAAGTCTGTATAGTAACTACAGGTCCAAAAATTTCTTCTCTGACAATTCTCATATCACTTGTACAGTTATCGAATATAGTTGGCTTTACAAAAAAGCCCTTTCCACATTCTCCGTCTGTGTATCTATATCCACCGCATACAAGAGTTGCTCCCTCGCTTTTGCCAAGCTCTACATACTTGAGAACATCATTCATATGTTTTTCAGATACCAAAGGACCCATATCGTAATTTTCAAGAGAATTGCCAATAGTCATTTTTTCTGCTCTTTCAGCAAATCGCTTAATGAACTTGTCCTTAATAGATTTTTCTATAATAATTCTTGAACCGGCACAGCATACCTCTCCTTGATTGAAGAATATACCAAGCATAGCCCATTCAACAGCCTTTTCTATATCAACATCAGCAAAAATTACATTTGGAGATTTTCCACCAAGTTCAAGACCTATTCGCTTAACATTAGACGCTGCTGCTCTCATAATACTTTGACCAACAGCTGTACTACCTGTAAATGTAAGCATATCTACATCTTTACTTTCAGCAAGATAATTGCCTAAAGAACCCCCTGGTCCAATAATCAAGTTAACAGTTCCTGCTGGCAAACCAACCTTATCAAAAATCTCAAACATTTTAATAGTTGACAATACGGTTTCAGAACTAGGCTTAAATATAACACAATTACCAGCAGCCAAAGCTGGAGCTAACTTCCAAACGCCCATAAGGAAAGGGAAATTCCAAGGTGTTATTAAAGCACATACGCCTACTGGCTCTGTAACACTATAGGAGTGCATTCTGCCAAAATTGGAATTAACTTCATATACTCCACCTGTAGGAGTTCTTATAAGTCCGGCATAATATCTGAAACAATGTACAGCATCATCTACATCTGCCTCAGCCTCTCTCAAAGGCTTGCCATTGTCCATAGACTCTATTTTAGCTATTTCTTCTGCCTGCTTTTCTACTTCATCAGCTATTTTTAACAAAATATCGGCTCTTTCCTGAGCACTCATATCTCGCCATTGTCTTGTAACATAAAAAGCATTTTTTGCAGAATCTACAGCACTTTTTACATCATCTAAATTATTTTCCTTAATTACTGCTATAACCTCTCCATTAGATGGATTAACAGCCTTTAATTCTTTATCTGAATTGCCGTCTACCCAGCAACCATTAATATATGTTTTCTTATACTCCATATAACCACCAATCCTATTCATACATAGTTTTGTATAGCTTTTTTAAGTCCTCAATGTTGACTTCTCGTCTATTATCTGGTGTAGCTGCGTCATTTAATGCCTCTCTAGCCAAGGCATCTATATCCTCTTTATTAACATTGATTTCCTTTAATTTATGAGGTAATCCTGCTACACTATTAAATGTATTAATAAGCTCTACACATCTTTCTGTAGCTGCTTCGCTACCATATCTTTCATCAAATTCAGGGTCAAAAGCCTTTGCAAGAGTTATCATTTTATCTTCGCAAGCAACAGAATTAAACTTTAATACATAAGGTAAAATCAAGGCGTTGGCTACACCATGAGGTACATCATAAAATGCACTTAACGGATGTGCCATAGAATGAACTATACCAAGACCAACATTTGTAAAGCTCATACCCGCCATATACTGTGCCATAGCAAGTGCCTTTCTTGCATCTAAGTCATTTAAGTTCTTGATTACCTTTAAAAAGTTAGCTGAAATAAGGCTTACTGCCTTTAATGACAACATTTCTGAAAAATCAAAAGCACCCTTTGATAAATAAGACTCTACAGCGTGTGTAAGAGCATCCATAGCTGTGGCAGCAGTCATTTTTAAAGGCAAACTTGCCATAATATCTGTATCCAATATAGCTACAACTGGCACAACCATTGAATCCATACAAGCCATTTTTCGTTTCTGTTCTGTATTAGTTATAACATAATCCATTGTAGTTTCTGAGCCTGTTCCTGCTGTTGTAGGTACAGCTATAATAGGCATTGGAGGATTTTTACTCTTGTCTACACCCTCTAATGACACTACATCATAATTATCAGGATTATTGGCTATAACAGCAACAGCCTTTGCTGTATCTATAACAGAACCTCCACCTACAGCAATTATAAAATCAGCCCCTGATGCTTTCAACTTATCAAGTCCTGTATGTACATTATCAATAGTAGGATTAGGCTTAACCTCATCATCTATTTCATAAGAAATACCACCGTCTTTAAGTACATTTTCGATTTTTTCTGCAACGCCACACTGAACCAGCATAGCATCTGTAACAACTAAAGCCTTGTTATATTTTCTCTTTTTTATTTCTGTAATAATTTCTTTGCGTGCATATTCTCCAAAATATGTCGTACCTGTATATACCATTCGCTCTATACTCATAGAATAGACTTCCTTTCTAAATATAATTAATATTGCCATATACCATTCTTTATATTTCGGCAACGGAAAATATAAGATTACATTCCTTTTAGGTCTATATATTATCCATATACAATACTCAATACTTTACTCGTTTTTTCATATAGCTAATTTCATTACTCATCATTAGAATGAGCATATAAAAGTTCATTAATGTCTTTTCTTAACTTAATAAACTCTGGTGTATCCTTTAACTCCAAGCCTCTCTTGTGTGTTAAGTATACATTAACTTCTTTAACAACCTTACCAGGTCTAGCTGACATAACATAAATCTTATTTGCTAAGAAAACAGCCTCATCAATATCGTGTGTAATGAATACAACTGTTGGGTGGTCCTGCTCCCATATTTCTCTCATAAGCAACTGCATCATAGATTTAGTATGAGGGTCAAGAGCACCAAAAGGTTCGTCCATTAATAATACTTCTGGCTGATTAGCAAGGGCTCTGGCTATAGCAACTCTCTGCTTCATACCACCAGATAATTCCTTTGGATATGCCTTTGCAAATTTTCTTAATCCAATAATATCAAGGTATCTGTCTGCTATTCTCTGTTGTTCATCTTTTGGCAATTTCTTTATTCTAAGACCGAATTTAATGTTGTCTTCAACATTCATCCAAGGAAAAAGAGTATAACTTTGGAATACCATACCTCTGTCAGGTCCTGGACCTGTTACCGGTGTATCATTAACTACAATTTCTCCCTTAGTAGGAAAATCCAAGCCGGCAAGCATTCTCAATAAAGTTGATTTACCACAACCAGAAGGACCTACTATACATACAAAGTCATTATCCTGAATATCTATTGATACATCATCAATGGCTTTTGTTGACTTTTTGCCATTTGTATAAACCTTATCAATATGGCTTACTATAATTTTACTACTGGCAACATGAGCCTCTAAGGGTGAACCAGAATTTGAAATAATATTTTGTTTTTTCATACTTTACATCTCCTTTATTCAGCCCATGGGAACATCTTTTTAATCGCAAAAGCAAAAATTCTGTCTGTAATAAGACCAAGTACACCTATTACAAGAATACCAGAAAAAATACTTTCAGTATGTAAGAATCTCTGTGCCTTTAAAATAGAGTAACCTAAACCTGAATTAGATGCTACAAGTTCGGCTACAGTAAGGTATGTCCAGCCCCAACCAATCATCATTCTCAATGTAAGCATCATATTAGGTGCCATAGCTGGTATTAATACCTTTGTAATAGTTGTAAATCGTGTTGTACCTAAAGTATAACTTGCTGAAAGCAAATCATCAGATACAGCTCTTGCATTATCAGCTACCATAAGTACCATCTGGAAGAAACAACCAAGGAATACAATACTAATTTTAGCTCCTTCGCCTATACCACACCATACCATTACAAGTGGTACAAATGCTGGTACTGGCATATAACGAATAAATTCACAAATAGGTGTTATAACTGCGTCTATTCTTTTAAAACTACCTGCAAGTATACCTAAAGGTACACCAATGATTACAGAAATAACAAAGCCCATTGTAATTCTGAAAATACTCCAGCCCATATTAGCCCACAATGAACCATCTTTAGCACAACTTACTATGTCATTAAGTACCTTTAATGGAGATGGTAAAAAAAGTTCTTTTACCATACCACTTCCACTTAGTCCTCCCCACAGAGCAAATATCACTACAAATGTCATTATCATTGATATGGTATAACATCGCTTTGATATATCTTTTCTAAGACGGAAATCGCCTCTACTCTTTTTCATACTAAAACCTCCAATTATATAAGGGCATCCTCATCTGTTTCCCCTGTATGTATTCTTATACAACTATCTACAGGTGTAACAAAGATTTTACCGTCGCCCTCTGCACCATGGCTGTTGACAGAAAGAATAACATCAATTAATTCGTCAAGTCTATCATCTGTTACTACAATGTTAATCATCTTTTTGGCTACAAAAGTTCTTGAATATATCTTGTCATCAGCCTCATTGTTGCCTTCGCCTGTAGTAAAGCTAACATGTTCTCTACCTCTACCAAGAACCTCTTTTGTATTCATAGCAAAAAATCTTTTTTCATTAAGTGCTTCCTTTGTCTTGAAATAACAATTGGGTCTTAAAAATACAATAACATTTTTCATATCCAATTCCTCCTTATAGCTCTGCCTTTCCTGAGCTTACAGTAATCGCCTTTTCTACTGGTAAAATGAAAATCTTACCATCGCCAAATGAACCGCCATCACTTGTTCTTGAATACTTAATAATAATGTCTGTTACCTTGTTTACATTTTCGTCTTCAACTACTAACATAATAAGTTCTTTTGGAATTTCATCGTAGTAAACATCAGATACCTTCAAACCTCTCTGCTTACCTCTACCTAAGATACCATATCTTGTAGTTGCTCTAAAACCAGCCTCACATAATTCATTTAAAACCTCGTCACACTTTTCAGGTCTTACAATAGCTTTAATCATTTTCATAATAGTTTTCTCCTTTCAATTATACAAAAAGGGCGTCGACTTTTAATAAGCCGACGCCCTCGTCTTTTTGTTTTCCTTATGGTGCTATTATATATTTATGACTTTAAAATATCAATGTATTTTGGCTATAATCATTCTTGTGCATTATGCACATATCAGTTTTTTCGACTATTTCTAAAATCCAATATTATAAATGCCAATTTAAGCTCAAGACAGACAGATAAATCATCTAAATCAACATTCAATATTTTTTCTATTTTATCAAGACGGTATCGCATTGTATTACGGTGTATAAACAAAAGTTCAGCTGTGGCATTGGAATTACAATTATTTTCAATATAAGCCCTAAGGGTATTACATAATTCACTATCCTGAACCTTGTCGGCCTCTATTAATCTGCCTAACTTGTCATTTATGTAGTTATCCAATGTCTTTGGACTTCTAATTTGAGATATAAGAGAGTGAATACCCATATCATTATAGCTTAACACATACTTTTGCTTTTCCATACTTATAAGCTGTAATGCACTTTTTGCCTCTGTATAACTTTCTCTAATATCTGCAAGATATTCATATCCAAGACCAATTCCTATATAAGCCTCAATTTCAAACTCCTTATGAATTTTATCGGCAATTTTTTCAAAGAAATGAACAACGCTATCCTTGCCAAATACCTCCAAAGGAAACATAACTACTATGGTCTCAAATTGTGAGTAAATAAGCAATTTGTTTATATCGTAGTATCTAAATTCATTTTCAACTAAACTTTGTATTCTTTTTATGCTGGCAGGGTCATTTAAGCCTACTGTTTTTATAATTGCTATAGACTGTTTGCCAGAAATAGTAATACCATAGTGAGTTGCTCTCTTTGTTACTTCATATTCATTAAAGTTATCCACAAATAAAATAGAAGTTAATAACTTTTCACGAGAATGAGTTTCTGATTCCTCCTCTATAAGCCTTTTACAGACAATTTGAGAAAAATCTATTAAATGTAATTCTACTGAAAGTTCAAATAACGGTAGATTAAGTTCTTCACAATAATCTGCTATTTTTTTAGATATTTGATTTTCATTTATGACTACTGCTGCAATTTTCTTTGGATACATAACCTTTATAATGTCTATAATCTTATTATCATCATCAGTCAGACTTTTGTTAGTTATTATAACCATTTCTCCACCATGAATAAGTTCACTTATATTGTATTCTTCATCAAGACATTGAACACAATCTGCAAAATATATCCAACTTATGTTATTTCGTATACCGTTTGCCCCTGAAATAAGTGTTAGCCCCTTTTTTAATAAGGGAATATTAACTAAATCCTCACAGTTCATATATCTTCCTCCTACTGTTACTTTCTAAAATTATATTTCAACAAATTCTCCTAGTCAAGTACATTTTATTGTACTAAACAAAAGCAACCGCTCTTACAGGCGAACCATCACCGTCTTTTATTTTAAGTGGAAGAAACATTACGGTGCTACCTGTTGTATCTAATTTTTCAAGATTTGTTAAGTTCTCCACAATTAATATATCATTATCTAAGAAAATATTGTGGGAAGCAGTTGAATTTTCAGTATACTGTTCTCCTTGAATACAGGTTTTGTCTACATTAAGCATATCCACACCTACTGCCTTTACTCCTAGATTTTTTAAATATTCTGCTGTTGATTTTGAAATATATGGGTGCTTATAAAATTCCTCTGTACCAGCTTTATATATCCAACCTGTATTAAAAAGCACTATACTTGAATTTTTAATATGTTCTTCAAGTTTATTAAAGTCCTCAGGAACAATTTCATAATAAGGCTTTAAATTTGGAAGATGCACAACAACAGCCTTACCTATACATTTTTTTAAATTTACATTGTCAATAGTTTTGCCATTTTTCACAAAGTGTGCCGGAGCATCCATATGGGTTCCGGTATGTGTGCCTATATTAAGTTTCATAACTTGGCAACCATCTTTTTCTAAAGTAATATATTTTGAAAGCTCTGGTTCAGGGTCCCCTGGATAATAAATCATATTATTTTCTATTAAAATAGACAAATCAACAATTTCTGAGTACATAATTTTCTCCTTTAAGCATTTTTATTTAAGCTAAAATAACAGACTGATTGTAAAAACCAGTCTGTTACATTATAAATCTTATTTATTCATTTCAGCATAAACTTCGTCAAAAATAGAGCTGTCAAACAAAGAATCAAAGTTATCCGGCTTGCTGTCAATTAAGCCATTGTCATATAAAAAGTCGCTTAACATTGAAGAGCATTTCTTTAATGAAACATAAGTATCTCCATCTTTAAATGCTTCTGCATTTTCGTCCATAGTTCTTACAGCACAACCATTCATAAGAGTTTTAAATTCCTCTGGTGATACTTCAGCACCTGAAGAAACATCTTTGGCAAATTCATCAAATTTGTTTTCATAACCGTCACGAGCATTAAACCATGCTTTCATAACCTTTTTGATTTCTTCACGCTTAGTTTTAAGTGCATTGCCATTTGTCGCAAGTACGGCAGGAATTAAGCCCTCGTATTCAGCATCTTTTGTACTTGCAAGAATATTTCCCCCAGTTTCTTTCTGAGCCATTGACAATGAAGGCTCCCAAATAGCAGCTGCGTCAACCTGTCCACTTATAAAGGCATTTGAAGCATCTCCTGTTGACATATTTATTAAGTTTACATCTTTTGTTGTAAGTCCTGCATTTTCAAGACATTTTAAAAGGAATAAATGGTCACTTCCACCAAGTTCAATAGCAACATTCTTTCCCTTTAAATCCTTAACAGATTTAATATCACTTTTAGCAATAAGACCGTCTGCACCAGCTGAATAGTCTTGAACCATAATTACCTTAGTATCTGCACCCCTTACATAAGCAGGAATAATATCAGCAAGGGCAGGAACAAAAAGGTCAATCTTTCCAGAATTAAGAGCATTTAAGCCATCGGAATAATTTGAAAATAATTTAACTTCTACATCAACACCCTGTTCCTTAAAATATCCCATTTTGTCTACAGCAAGCCACCAATAACTTCCAGGCCAGTCGTTAATACCTAATACTATTTTCTGCCCATTTGAATCATTAGCATTTGCTGTACTTTCTCCTGTCTGTGAACTACTTGCTCCACAGGCTGATAAAGAAATACACATAATCATTGTCATTAAAAGTGCAAGTAATTTTTTCTTCATTATGTAGTCCTCCTTTTAGGGGTAAATTATACATTTTTATTTTTCTGAAGCAATCTTTTCAACAAATGTATTATTAATCATATCGCCACAATCTTTATCCTTGTTTTTAAGTACGCCAAGTTCATACATAAAATCTCTTATTGTATTCTGTGTATAACCCCAGTATGAATAATCTTCTGCTGGAGTAAATGCTGTCTTAACAGTATCAGGGTCAGTAATAATAAGACCGTCTATTTCTTTCTTAAATTCTTCTTCGCCTACACCAAGCTTATCGCCCATAAACTTGTTTGCTTCGTCTGGATTACTCTTCCAGTATTCAACAGCATCGAAGAAACCTCTTACAACAGCCTCTACAGCCTCAGGATTTTCATTACATAACTTGTTAGATGTACACAATACATCAGTAATTAAGTTAGGGTTATCAGAAGATGAATACAACTTAGTACCACCACTTGCAATAGCCTGAGAGAAGTATGGGTCCCAAATACAAGCAGCATCACACTGACCAGCTACAAAGGTTGTACCAGATTCCTGAATAGACATATCTACAATATTTACATCTTTTTCTGTCATTCCGTTTTCTGCAAGGAGAGTAAGTAAAAACATATGGTCAACACTATAAAGCTGAGTTGCAATGCTCTTTCCCTTTAAATCCTTTACAGACTTAATATCAGACTTGGCTACAAGACCTTCACTACCGTTAGACTTGTCAGTTTCCAATACTACTGCAATATCTCCACCTTGGAAATATGGTGCAACAGTTTCTGAAGAAGCAAATGTACAAAAATCAATCTGTCCACCTACAAAGGCATTTGTACTTTCTGTTGTAGATGAAAAGTCCTGAATTTTAACCTTAACGCCCTCTTTTTCAAAAAAGCCCTTTTCATTTGCTAAATAAAAGAACATATTTGTAGGCCATGAAGTTGTACCTAATGTTACTTCAGGAACTTTTGTATCTGACTTTGCAGTATCTCCACTTGCCCCACAACCTGTAAAACCTAATACCATCGTTGCGCTTAATAATAAAGCCAATAATCTTTTCATATATTTTCCTCCATTCTTTACTTTCTGTTGTGCATAAGATACATAAGGTCCATAGCAATATTTGATGCAGCAAGTGATGTAATTTCACTATGGTCATAAGCTGGAAGAACCTCAACTAAATCAGCAGCAACTACATTAATACCCTTGAGATTGTATAAAAGCTTTCTAACCTGAGCTGAAGATGGACCACCAATAACCGGTGTACCTGTACCAGGTGCAGCAGATGGGTCAAGAGCATCAATATCAAAAGTAATATATACTGGCATATCACCTACAATTTTCTTTAGTTTTTCAGCAAGTTCTTTCATATCCATAAATACTGCATCCTGAGCATAGAAAATATTGTAGCCACATTCTGTCATTTCTGTACGGATAAATACCTGAGCAGACTTAGATGGGTCAATACAACCCTCAGCCTGTAAATCATAAGCAAAATTAGCATGAGAAATATTGCCATCTGTACTTGGTGTACTATCCTGATGTGAGTCAAAATGAAGTAATGCTAACTTACCAAACTTTTCACTAGCAGCTCTTACCATACCATATGGAATAGTGTGGTCGCCACCTAATGTAAGTAACTTACTGCCAGAAGCAAAAATTTTCTTAGCATTTTCGTATGTTTCCTCAAGCATAACCTTTGTAGTGTTAGCACCTACATAGTAACCTACATCGCCATAATCAACTATGTTAGCCTCATCAGATAACTTGTATCCCCATGGGTAGCCAAAACAGTTTGTCAACTGAGAACTAAGTCTTATTGCTCTAGGACCAGACCTTGCACCAGGACGATTTGTTACGCCACTATCAAAAGGCACACCCATAATTGTAATATCTACATCATCTTTTAATTCCCTAGTTACAGGGTAAAGATTAAAACTTGGTATTCCTGCATAATGTAAATGTTTCTGTACTTCATATTCCATATAAACTCCTCCAATCATACCAACAAAAAAATAAAAGGCGTCTGAACGACTTATTCGTCATCCAAACGCCTTTGTTTAACTTGTTAATACAATACCTCTTTTTTACAAAAATGTAAATGTATCGTGAGAACATTATTTTTTGTGCATGAATTACAATGGGGAGGTTGTATATTAATTGGCAAAGGAACTGTATCCATTTCAGTTATAATCTTTTTTAATCATATATAAGTTATATAAACATCTATAAAATTTTCATCTCATCAATTAATGCTTTTCTTCTTTTATACTTATTTCTCCATTCATTAGCAATTTTATCAACTACTTCATCCCCACCAACATATCCTTTCATTTTTACAAGAACTTTGATAATTTGTTTATATTTTTTTCTATCACTTACAATTTTAATTTCATCATTAATAATATTTACATATTTTTTTAGCAATCTTTCAGGATATAATTTTTTTAATGTTTTCTCATATAAATCCACTGTATATATACCCACTCTATCCTGTTCAATATAACTCATAAGCCTATCATACAATTTTTCAATGTAGTAAAATTTATGCAGTATTGAACTACAGGATTTTAATTCAAATACTTTTTCCCTTTGTACAAGCCATTCTTTATTATTGTAAGTAGATTTTAATTCATTATAAACATCTATTGTTGCTGTACTCATCTTTTAATTCATCCCACAATATATTTTGATATCCAACTTTATTTTCTGTAATCTTATATATTTCTTTTAATTTTCCCCTTATTTCTTCATTTTTATTATCGCTTTCATGTAAAATTTCTATTGCCCTATTATAATTTTGATTTTCTATAAGCCTATCAGCAAACATTACACAAATTTCAGGTATAAATTTATTCTCAACATAAAATTTTTCTATTTCATCATCTGGCAAATTAAGTTCTTCCATTATTTTTAACTTTGCAGATAAAATAATTTTAAAGTAAAATTGGCTAAAACTGTCTTCTTTATCTTCTGATAAACTTTTAATTCTTGAATTAACAATTTTCAGTATTTCCTTCAACGACTTTTCAGACTTAAATTGATTAAACAGTAATCTATCTAAAAACCCCTTATAATACCCATTTTCATCAAAATTGTTCTCCACTTCATATACAACAGCTTGAAATATCTTTTCTTCTTCTTTCTCACTACATAAACAAATTGCAGAAGATATTATTTCCTCGCATCTTGAATAAATTCCCATAATTATACCATCAGAATCGTCAATGTCATATTCTGTAAAAGAACTTGCCAAATGTAATGTCAATTCAACAGCTTCCATGTATCTATGTAATCCTATTAAAGGTACTATTTCTATATCAACAAAATCATTTAATTCGTCCCATAAAATACTAGCCTCGTCATACCCTATGTATTCATCATCTGAATTTTCGTAAAATATGCAATCTATACTTTCCTTTAAATCTTCAATATTGATATTGTTATCTTCACTATTTATATATTGCAAAAAACTTCTTCTTGCACTATTATCATTTTCTAATAAGTATTTTAATACATCTTTTAATCTTTTTTCATCAAGGCTATCTATTAATTCATCTATTCTATAATCATCATCAATAATGTTATTATAATGCTGGTCACATTCGTATAGATAATCTTCATAGTATTCATCATCATCTTCATCATAATATTCGTCATCGTATTCATCATCAATATATATATCTCCACCTAATACTTTAAATAATAAAGCAGCCATATGTTTACACTTTTTTTGACCTTTTGCATATGGACAATCACAACTTAATTTTCTAACATTCTCACCATCAATTTCAGCAGAAACATTATATTCTTCAGTACCATTTACTTTTCCATATACCGTATTACCGTCCCAATGAATATCTTTAATCTTTCCACTTTCAAAGTATTCATAACCTCGTTCCAATATAACTTTCTTAAATAAATCCATCCACATATTAATCCCTACCATATGGTCATCAAATTCTATAGCAATATTTTTTATAAAAAACAACTAAGTTTAGCCTAATATAATTTTTAAATAATTACAAGAATAATAATAAATTTTAAATATTATCAGAATATTTAGATTTGCAAAACTGCTAAAGGTATATGATAGTAAATAAAGTTGACAGTAATTCAAAAAAAATCTATAATAAATCTACTATATTGAATTGAAAGGGAAATTTCTATGAAAGATACAGCTAAAGAAATGGCAAAAAGATTAGTTATTGATAGCATATGGAAAAGTGCTAACTTAGAAGGTCTTGGAACAACATATCCAAAAACATATGCTATTTTAGCCAATGCTCCAACAAATACAAGAGCAGAAGAAGTAATCTTTATTATAAATATGAAAGAGGCTTAGCAATTTCTTTTAGATAATTTAGTCTGTCCAAACAATTTAGAAATTTTACTAGAATACAATAAAATTGTTGGTAATTTATTATTTTATGATATTTTCCTCCCAAATAAGCCTGTTGTTAACAATATATTTAATGATATGGTTAATAAGTTAAACCAAATTGACAATCCTGAAGAAAAGGCACTTCAATATTTCTGTTTCGTTGCAAAATCAAAGATGTTTATAAACGGAAATAGGAGAGTTGCACAGCTTATTGCAAATAAAATATTAATTGAAAATAATATTGGTATTTTCCAAGTACCAATAGATAATTTAGAAACTTTTAGGGACTTATTAATAAAATTCTACAAGATAAATAACAATAATGACATAATATCTTTTATGAAGAAATATTGTGTTAAAAGACTACGAAATTAATAATTCTAAATATTAAAATAGAAGTTTATATGTTAGTGCTCTTCTTGTTATTATTCTTTACTCTATGCTCTTATCTATTCTATAATATATCTTCTTATAACTAACATACAGCTTTCGTTTTAGTTCAAAACCACACCATTTGGTAAAGAACCATAATTACACATAGCAAAAAGCCTGTAACCATTTCGATTACAGACTTAACTGAGTTGCGGGGGTATGCAACATTTCTTATTCACAACTTTTAATAAAGCCTCATAATTGAACAGGCTGTCGTTTTTAAACTTTCCGTTTTAAACATACAGCCTGTTTTTACTATTCCTAATCAGAATTTTATATTGTATTTTTCACTTACAAGCATTTTCAAAAACTCAGCCCTGCTCAAGCCAGTTTCTTCTCTGATTTCTTCAATTTCAGAATATACCTCTTTTCGCAAATCAGCATACCATCTTGTATATGTTTTTTCATTATATTTCCTTTTCACTGCTGTTGATGTTGCCATATTTTACCTCCTGTCATTTATAATACTTAAAATAAGAGCAATACCTATTATAAAAAATTTAATGTAATCTAAAATACTTGGATTTACAAAGTCACCATCTAATACATTTACTACAACAAGAGCAATTAGTAAAGTTTTAATAAAATTATTCTTCATATTTATTAGTGATTGTGTTATAATATTTGTAATCATAGGAGGGAGGAAAACCTCCCCCCTTGATTATTTCTTTTTCTTTTTGGACTTTTTTGACTTCTTTTTCATATCTTTGGCTAGATTTATTAACAATGTTATTATTGTTAATATTCCGATTAAGATTTCAATTAAGTCCTTTATTGTTTCAATCACTCTCTCACCTCCTTACAATAATATTGTATCATACTCGTATTAGTATGTCAAGTATTGTTTAATATTTATTTTAAATATTTGATATAAAAATAAGAGATATAGAAGTATAAACACTTCCATATCTCTAGTATTTTTAGCTGATTACTTCACACTAACACTTATGAGCTTAGTTTCATTATCGTAGCCAATGTTTAAAATCTCAGATAAGTCCCTAATTTTAACATAAGTGTAGCCGTCCTTGTTGATAGCATCAACAGCCTTAACTTTTCCATTGATTTTTATATTCTGCTTCACAATTTTTTCCTCCAATCTATTTTTAAAGCTCTGCCATTTTGCATTTTTTTCGCTGTCACCACACCAATAGGCTGGGCATCTCTTTCCTGTTACGTCAAAATGTCTTATAACATTATTTATGCTGACATTATACTTTTCCATAAGCATTTTAGTAAGCTCTACTGCATTTTTTATTGTTGCCTCACTTGGATAAATAGTGCCGTTTTTTACATCATCACAAAGCTCAATGCTTATGCTGTTGTTGTTAGTGCACTTACCATAAAACTTGCCACCACCAGTTTTGACAGTATCGCTATACTTATTTCCACCTACAGACCAAGCAACATAATTATCTTTTACAGACTGTATTATATTTTTGCTATCTACAAAGTAATGTGCTGATGCACCTCTGTAGCCACTTGCAAAATAATTGCCATTTCCCACAGCACTGTCCCCGTCATTTGCTGTATAGTGAATAACAATGTACTTTATAGCTGTTGTAGCTCTTGTATTGCCGTAATTGCTTTTTAGTGCCAAATGAGTATTAACTTTCATTGTCATTACCCCCGTTTTTATCCCTTAACTGTAATAATACGTTCCTAAGCTGTTCCGGTACTGGTGTCATAATTGCTACATTTTCCAATAAACTTAGTCCCTCATTACATATAAAAAATGTAATTACAACTTCTCGTAGCGGAATATTGCCACCAATTACATTGTTTACAATAACAGCAGTTGCAACTACCAAATAAATTGTAATTTTCTTTAACAACCCCTTAAAGCATATTTCACTTGAAAGAGTTTTTGTATAAACAGCCTTTATAAGTCCAGTTATAAAATCTATAATTGTTAATCCTAAAAGTGCATAAATAAGCACATCTAAACCACCAAAAATAAAAGAGAGTAAGCCCCCAAGCAATCCTATAATAATTGATGTGTCATTAAAAATCTTTTCCATTTTATTCCGCCTCCTCTAATTCATTACGAATAAACTCTTTTTCTTCATCGGAAAGTTTTGTGTAACTTTCTAAAATTTCTTCCAGTTTCTCGCCTCTGCTTAATTTTACTTTAATACCATAAATGATTACTTTTAGTTTTGCTGTCATTATAAAGCACCCCCTAACATATCGGCTACAATTTCACTTAAATTATTAAGTTGTTCAATTCTTGTATCTTCTTGTTTTTCTGAGTAAGTTTTCTGAGCTACAGAGATTTTGACAACTTCAATATCCTGCTCTGGAGAGTCATTTGTTTCCTGCTCAACAATTTCATCAGTAATTTCAACAGCAGTTAAAATAGAATAGTCCCAATAGTGTTTTTCACTATCATCATCAGCGATAACAATATCATCTGCACTGCTTTCAAATATTTTTTTAAGCTCATCAACACTATAATCGCCGTTGGCAAAAACAAATGTAATGCAATCCCTATTTGCTCCTTGTATAAAATTTGTCTGTCTATTGTAAGACAATAATTCTAATTCATAGTCATTTAATTTAATTTTCATTTTTATTCCTCCACTCCTTTGATGTAATACTTAACATTAAAAGAATTGTCTAAAACCTTTTCTTTATTTTCTTTTGTTGGCAAATTGATACCTAAAGAATCTGTACTATCACATCCATTTAATGCCAAAGTAAGAGTTGTAAAATTAGTAATGCTACTTTCTCTCGCACCTGTATCAATAAAATAACCATTAAAAGTTCCATTATTAGAATGAAAGCAATCCCTAATATATATAGTCCATACTGATGGATTACCATTCCAATCACCCACAGCACTTCTTGTGTTTGACACAAGTTTATTCTCAAACTGTATCGAATCTAATTTTAGTTTAACAATATTACCCACAATAATCATCGGAATTGTAGCAGTGCCCGAATTAGGGTAACCCGTAGGGTATTCTATATCAAATTTAGTTCCGTCTCCGGAAACATAATTACCATTTATTTTACACAAGCCGCCATTTATTTTTAAATTTGAAAGTTGAACACCTGCTATAGTCTGTCCACCATTAGCGTTAATTGAAAAAGTACTCTGACAGCCTAACCCTGATGAACTTTTTGTAGTTGAAGTAAATACTGTTTTTAAACCACTGCCTATAATACTTAATGGTTTATTTAATTTTAACGAAGCACTTAAGTTATAATTACCAGATAGAAATTTGATTTCACTGCCCTCTGGCACTTTATCTATTAAAGTCTGAATTATAATGTCGTCTTTAACACCTGTACATGTAATATCGCAGTAAGGTATTAAATTTTCATCAGAATCACTTGCTCCTACTAAATAATAGAATTTATTAAGATTATCGACAGTATTACTTAAATCTGTTACACTGCTATCTGTTGCACTTAAACTTTCTTCAAACTCATTAATTTTCTCCTTATCTGCTTTAGCACTAAGTGCTGTATATACAGCACCACTTGTAACTAAATCGCTACTGTTTTGTAAAATGTCATTTCTTATATACCTAAGATTGACAGGGTTTGTGCCGTTACCAACAAGAGCATAGCCTTCGGTTAAACTAGAGCGACCTGTACCACCTTTGCTAACAGCAATACTGCCACTCACTATATCCTCTAAGGTAGGCTTATTACTACTAGTGTAATATTTAGACCAAGAACCCCAAGTTCCCCACTTATTTCTTACAAAAGTTTCGCAACTTTTACCCCAAGTATTTATATAAACTTGTGTAATATATCCACCTGATAAATTAGTTCCAACTCTACTCTTATAAACTAACAAAGTGAATGAATATAGATGACTTCCGTTGTAATCTGTCTCGATAGGAGAGTTTTTATATACCACTCCTCCTACATTACAATACACTCCCGGAGTTAAAATATTATCTAAGTCAATGTTTTCTTCCCCAGCTTGTAAACTTAAGTACACCGGAGCATTAAAGTCTGTAATGTCTGATTGTTTAATTTTATTTTTTGTGGTATAAAAACTATACCATTCAGTCCAACCAGCATTTCCATATTTTTCTCTAATATAAACAGAATTTTGCGTTGGAGAAAAACCGTCTATAATAATCTGTGTATAGTACACAGGAGTCCCGTTAGTACTTGCAGTTCTATTTCCTAATACTATTAATGAAAAGGAATAATTAGGATTTCCTTTTGAATCAGTAACCAAGGTTGTTGGGCAGTTATCATACTGCATAGGTGAATAGCTTATGTATGTTCCTAAAGTTGTAATGTCATTCAAATCTATACTAGATTTATCGCTATTTACTAATACTGTTGGTTTGTTAAAATCAGCAATATCAGCTTGAGTGTGGGTATGCCCTGCAGTACTAATTTCTTGCCAATCTGACCAGCCTTTCGAATCAGCTTTTCTTATAAAACATATTGCTACATTACCTACCGAAGGAAACAGCACTTGTGTTAATGCCGAAGGTGACCCAACAATATTCCAATAAACTTTTAAAGCGAAGCCTTTTACATTGTTAGGTTTGTTTATACACGTGTTCCCATAGCTAGCAAAATATTCTCCTTGTGCTGTTATCTCATTTAAGTCTGCGTCCGAAGCTAAGCTAGTTCGCTTTGGAGTTGCTGGGATTTCGATGTCTTTTGTCCCATCAAACGTTATTCCGTTCAGTTTTACAGCATTTGTAAGTTTAGAGGCTGATAATACATTTTTATCCTTGTCTGCTGTATTATCTACATTGCTAAGTCCTACTTGTGCCTTTGTAACCTTGTGTGGGTTTGAAAAATTACTTGTATGGTTCGTGTCAGCATTTTGTAAATCTCCAAAAGCTGTGTCTATTGTTGACATATTAGCATTAATATCAGCTATATCAGCTACATCTGTGTGTTCAGGTTGCTTTAATTTTAAATTTTTTGTGTATTCCATTATTCAACCTCCATTCCGAAATTAGCAAGCGAAAATATTTCTGTTTCTGCACAATTAATATTTGTGTAACTAGAATTTAACTTAAATTCACTTATATCACTCACTCCGTCTGAACTTAAAGCAATATTTAAGAGCCTAGCATAACTAAGCTCTGTCTTGTTAAAATTTACTTGTGAAAGGTACTTTTCCATAGATGTTCTAATATTTGCTAAAGTATCTTCTCCTGATAGAGTATTGTCAAGTTCAACTTTGCCTGTAACATTAATTTTTTTAACTCCAGCACTAAATACTTCGCATACCGCACCAATTGGAGCTACACCAGAGCCATCACCGTTTATATTCGGGTCAATATAATTTTGTACCGTTTTGACTATTGTGTTATTAGCAATACCACCATTGTCATCGCATATGTATAGATTAACTTTATTTGCAACTGTATTATCTCTTGTTGCTTTAGCACTGCCAACGCCTGTACATTCTCTTGCCCACAGTATGTAATGTGCCTTGTTGCCACTTGTTGCCGGCATAGATAAGCGAAGATAATATCTATCTCTTAAAGCATCGTCTGTCTCTTCATCAGCCCCGCCCTCTATTGGTTTAGAGTTTGTAATGCTCTTTATGTTAGCATTAGATGTTATCATTGTTGTTACAGTATTACTTGCTGTATTACCACTTTCTCCTGCTATTGTCGCAACAATAGGTACTTCAACAGTTCCATTAAGCTGAACGTCATTCATAACTTCATACTGAATATCTCCTGCAGAAACAAGAGTCCCTGCGTATATAGTTCCCTCTCCAGTTACATCAATGTAGCCTGTTGCTCTCTGTGCTGTTTTTCTTTCGATGTCGGTCCATTGTCGTACATAAGCATCAAGTTCATCACCTTGTAGATTTTCGATGTTCAACTTGTTTGCTGTATCAGTTAGCAAATTTAAAAGGTCAAATATCTTAATTGCAAAAGCCTTAAACAACTCCCAAAGCCAAGTACCTTTTATTTTAGAATAGTTACTAGGCATCTCACTTAGCATATCAGCTTGTATATCTGATACTTCTTCATTGTAGTTCATTAACTTTCACCGTCCTTTAATGTTACTGATTTTTCTTCTGCATCATATTCAACTTCAAGTCCTAAAATAGATGCAATATCCCTGATATAAGAATAAGCATTTCCGTCATAAATTTCTGTATGAATATCTAGCAAAACCTTTCCACAGCCAACTCTTTTTTTGTCAGCGTTCCAAGTTAAATCACGCCCTAAAAGTATAACAATATCCCTTGTTTTTACAAGGTTACTGCCATTTACATTTGCCGAACTGACTCTAGCAGCCTTATTGTTGTAATACACAGTTATGTTGCTAAAAACAGGAACATTTTTCGTAGTTTCTTTTTTAGGCTCTGTAAGAAATATGTATTCAGAACATTCTATCGTTGCCCTTATATTTTTTACAGTATCATAATTATATTTGTAACTGTTTATAGCAATAGCTATGTTTAATATTTCTGTAAGATTATCTACAATAACAAGCCTTGCCGGTATCTTAGCAGAGCTGACATATTCAAGAAACTCAATAACTTCCAAGCCATTACCCTTACAAAATTCATAGTCCCTAGTAGGTAAAAACAAATCCAACGAAAAACTCCTCGGCTTTTTACTGCCAAGGAGCGTCAATGTGGTTGTATGGGTTGTTAATGTACTATTTTCTATTTCTTGCAAAATACTAGGCAATGTATCTGGTACAACAGGTAGCTGTACTATTTTTTCATTGTTATTGTAGCTTAAAAGCATTTTAATCGAAGTCATCATCAAGCCCTCCTAAAATAGTACCACTAACACTTTTAGAAATACTTCCCCAAGTGTAAGATAAAAGTTTTCCCCAAGTAACACCTTTAATTTCGCCCCAATTTACATGGTCATACTTTAATTCTAAATCTAAGTGATATGGCATCATATTTTCGACAGCACGCTTAACTATAGTCAAATACTTGTTATTCTCACATTTCAAGAAGTTAATTATTACTGTCATATTTTTAAATTCAATTTCAACTTCAACTCCCGGAACGGTATTTGCTGTGCTTTCTAAAAGTTCCTTTGTAGCTGTTCCTGTGCCGAGGAGTCTTGTTTTAACATATGCCCTGCGTTTTTCCAAATCATCTAACTTTTTATTTAGTCCCATTTCCCTTTCTTTTTCTGCTAAATACCAAGTAGCATAATTTAAAAAAGTTTGCTTATAGAGGTCATTTACCTTACTTTCTATTTCATCAATTTTTTTCTCTACAGCATTTACAATGTCTTTTGTTACATTGTCTTTTCTGTAAATTTTATTAAGTAATTTAAACATTTCTATAACCTCCCGTAAGAATAAACACTTGATGTAACTTTAGTTTTAACTACACCAACCTTTTCATTTTCGGCACTAATCTGTGTGTTGTTTCCAACATAGACAGCAACGTGATACACCTTTTTATTTTTTGCCCAAAATATTAAATCCCCTTTTTGTTTATCCTCAGGTTTAATTTTTTTGCATTTATTATACAAGCCCTGTGCAGTAAGTCTAGCAATCTTAATTCCAGCTTTATTAAAGCAGTAATAAACTAAACCGCTACAGTCAAAACTATCAGGACCACTCGCACCCCAAACATAAGGCTTTCCAACTTGATTACTTAATATAGTATATAAAGACTCAAAGTCTTTACTGGCTCCTTCTGTCTTTATTTCTTCTCGTTGAATAACCTTGCCTTCTGTGTACTTATTGCTAGGAGCTTCTTTTAAGTATTCTAAAGCACAAGACATTGTATGTATACAGCCATTTACCTTATGGCTAACAGAATTAATTCGAAAATAGTCATTTATCCCCAAATATTCATCTACAATGTGCATAACTCTACCGGCTCTAGCTTTATCGTGGCCAATGAAATCCATTGTCAGCTCTCTTTTTAACTTGTTTTTATCTTCAAGTTCATTTTTAGCAAGACTTTTGATGTTTTTATAATCGTCACTACTTACGTTGTAGTTTTCAGCCAACAAACCATATTGCTTAATGTTTGTTTCATCACTTATTGTATATTCCATAGCTGGCATATTCCCAGTTGTTTTAGAATTTACAACAGCAGTAATTCTATTCTTCATGCTTTCAATTGAATGAGTATATTTACCTCTACTGTGTGCTTTTTTGTCTGTTATGTCAAATTCAGCAACATTTTCAGCTGGCTTAAATATATAGTCGATAGGTTCAGCTGGTAACTGAAAAACATATATTGCTTTACCTCTTAGCTCATAGTAATACTTTTTTCCGTCATTATCCTGCTGTATCTTTATAAGCTCGTTGATGATTTCATTTACATTTTTAATATAAACACTATCAACTTTTGCCGGCATATCACAAATACTACCTACAGACACCCCTACCTTGCTAAACAACTCTTTTAAGCACTCTGAAACGCTTTTATTTTTAAATTGAATAACTAAATCATTCTTATTAAGATAGAAACCAAAGTCATAAGCCTTTATGCTTCGCTTAGGATAGTCCCTTGAAACACTTACAACAACAGCTCTTATAAGTTCTCCGTCATCATTGCTAACAATAATTATATCTCCGGCTACAATATTATGATGGCTTATATATCTGTCTTGTGTATCTGGAACAGAAAAAGAAAGAGAAACTCCAACTGTGTCAAGACTTTCATTCCAAGATAAATTTTCAACTAGCTTGGTTATATCTTCAACTTGTTTTTCCTTATGCAAGGTTACCTTATACATTAAAATCACTCTCCTCTAAAATCGTTCCATCCTTGAGAATAACAGTAAAAGATATAGTCAACCCCTGTCTTTCTCTCTTACCTTGCCACCCAGTTACAGAACTAATTTTTGGATGCTTTAAAAGTTGCTGTATAACTTCCCTTTTAAGTTCGCTGTTAAGATAACCCATTGGGAGAGTTCTTGTGCCTAAATATCTGTAAATTGAAATGCCAAATATATCATTTTCTCCAGTTAAATATATATCATATATGTTAGCCTGAGTTCTAAGTACATTCTGGATATACTGTTTAATGCTTCCAACTTCTGAACATTCTTTTAATATTCCATTATTTAAAATGTGTTGCCCTGTTTTGTAATCAAAAAGGAAGTCAGTTCCGACTTCCTCTGTATCTTCAATATTATCATTTTCAACAAAATTTTCAGGGAACATATTATCCCTCCATATCTAATAAAAAAGAGCAATCTTTTCAGACTGCCCTTTTTGTATTTAATATAATTTTTCTAATTTTTCCTGTAAAGCTTCCTGTAATACAGCAGAAAAATTAATATGTTGTCTTTCTGCTTCCACATTCAACCAATTTGGAATTGTACAATTTTTTCTTACTGCTTTGTTGTCGTATTTCTTTCTGTATGAAAGTAAATCTACATCGACTAAAGTTATAATTTCACCATCCTTTGCCTTAATTTCAAAATCTGGAGTAGGCAATTCCTTTCCATCATCTTCGTAATCTATAGCCATTAGAGATATAACATCTCTAGCCATATTAATTGCGTCACAGTAATCTTTTCCCTCTGTATTACAATCAAAAGCAGGGACATATACAAGAATACCTTTTTCTGTTTTGCTCATAATTACTGGATATACGAGCTTCATAAATACACCCCCAATATATAGCATTGTTTTATTATATTAGATTTTATAAATGGCTAAGTCAATAACATCAAAACACCTCCTAAGACAATAATATTAAATAGTTTTTTTGAAGAGTTTTCATTTTTGGAGGAAAGGACTATTTAAGTCCTCTCCTCTTGATAATAGCTTCAGCTAACAAGTCATTCATTTCTGTATGTCTTGGAACAGCTTCGCTTTCCTTACCGTTTGTATAAATATCATGGCTTTTACCACTTCTTTTATACTTCCAGCCGTTAGCTTCAAGCTTTTTGAGAAAATCTCTTCTTTTCACTTCGGATTCACCTCCTCTTTGTTCGACTTTCTATATATATATTATACGCATATTATGCGTGTTTGTCAAGGACTTTTTGAAAAAAGTTAATTAATTTACATAAATATTTAAACCATTTATACTTTCAAATTTTCCTAAAACATAGAGGCTTTGGTTGTCGTTTCCTGCCATACACACCAATTTATCGCCTATCTCTACAGGATATTCTTCTACATATAAATCTCCACTTGTTGTTCCAGTATCTCCATTTACAATGCCCTTTACAGTAAAAAATTCATCAAAATCCAATCCAACACCTGAATAATAAATTCTAATAGTAACAGGGGTAAGGCTTATGACCTCCCCCACACATATACCAATAACTGCTTTATTATTTCTCTTTTGGATTTCTTTTGCAAGTTTAGTATACCCACTCATAATTAAATTGTAGATAAAACTTTAATACCTGTGAAAGTGAAAGGCATACTTCTTGTTGCAAGTTTCTTAGCTTCCCAGTCGGCTACAGATATTTCAGTAAACTGTACACCTGTTATAAGATAACTCTCTGTAGCTCCTGTATTTGGGTTGGTAAGGCTTGCCTGAATTTTGTAGTCGGGAGTTACACCTGTCTGATATGCTTTTATTAATTCAGCATCTTCCATTGTACTAACTCTAGCACCTTCCAAAGTACCTTCTCCATCATAGCCCACATAAATATGATGAGAACAATAATCGCCACAGGGTGCAAAGTCCTCATACTGTCCTGTTAATTTTATATTAATTTTATTAATTTCGGCAAGCAGACTATTGTTTAAAAACACTTCGCCACTTGTACCTTTAAGGAATTTATTATCATCAAACATTTTAAAATCCTCCTTATACTAAAGTAATTGTAAACTTTAAATTTTCCATACAGTTAAGGATTTTAATGTTACCCTTAACAAATACAGTCCTTTTATAAGCCATTGTTTTAACTTTATTTTCGCTCCATTCTTCAGCTTCACTTTTGCCTGCACCAATCCACGCCTTACGCTGTGCATCAACATCAATTTCGGCAATATTGTCAAACTCATTGTCAAGAATATCTTCATCTTCCAAAGATGAAAGGTACTGATTTATCGCACCAATTAAAAGCATCTGATAATTATATTTGTTCTTGAACATACCCTGATAAGTGTTTTTAAACACATTTTTGATGTCATCTTTAATCAAGTGCATAGCTTCAATAGTTTCTATGTACTGCATATCCTCTGTAGCAGTATTTCCGTTTAATGTAACTAAGCTGTTTATGCCTGCAACAATCTTTACTCCACCAATATCATTGGCAAGAACAAGCTGACCATTGCCTACAGCAGTACCTACATCAGCTACATCAGCTACATCAGCTACATCGTTTAAATCTGTACACTCAAAATTTGTACAACCTCTGTTGATATTGCAACTTGCAATAATACCTACAAGACTAGGTAAATACTCAACTGCACTTAACTTATTGCCGTCGTTATCTGTACTTGTCTGATTAAAATATACATACTGTTTACAGTCCTTGCCACTAACAGTACCAACAGCCTTATATGTATTACCTTCACTTTCCTGTGATTTAATCCAACTTGCTAAATCTGCCTGAATACTTATTTCTGGACTAGCAATCCAACCTGTACTTCTTATATTCATTAATGCTTTTGTATAATTTGCTAAAGTTGCTGTGTTATTGCTGATTACTACAACTTCATAAGGAGCATAATTTAAACATTTTTTAATATGTTTTAAATTTGTGTCACTATACATATCCTCGTCTATATCAGTAATATTTTTATAAACCTGTGTATTAACACCAGTGCATTTAGCTTCTATTGCATATACCCAAGCATCACCACTACCTGCTGTTATTGTATGTTTACCTGCCTGTAACTTTGTTGTGTACTTGTTAGAAGCTAAAGCCAACTCTGTATTATCTACATTTATTGTTACATTGCTTGCTCCTGTATTTGCACTTCCGATAATGGTTACATCTGCATCAGCCGGTAAACTGAATGTAATCATACCATCGTCTTCAATAAAAACAGGTTTAGTATATTTAACACTAGTTACAGTAACAGTTTCTGTTGTAGATACATCTCCTGTTGCTGTAGCTTTTAGCTTATTGCTACTAGCATCACTTCTCCAACTAATACCCTTTGCCAAAGTATCGTCTTTCAGAAATAATACTGCAGTACCTCTTTCACTTCTAGTAATAAGAGAAGTCGCTAACTGCTTAAAATCAATATCAATAGTTGGTATTGTTGCCATTTTCATTCCTCCTGTTTAACTTAATTTAATTTCTTCAATAGTTTCAACATCACTTTCGTCAATAAATTCAGTACCTATTTCAAAGTCAAAACTGCAATTTAATATACCGTCTTCAACTTTTTCAAAGGCTAAATCATCAATATATACAGCACAGCTATCTTTAATAAATAAAGGCTCTAAAAATACTGTTGAAAGTTTGTCCTCGATTTCAAATATCTCTGCCTTGTTCCTATTTCTATCTCTAGCATAGTAATAGCAATTAAAGTACACCCTTACTGACCTTATTCTTGCACTAAAAAAACCAGTCTTAACCGTTTCCATAAAGATTTTAAAAGACGGTCTTTCAACTGGTTCTTCAATGTCACTATCAACAAGTTGTATATCTGTACTCTTATTTATGCGATTACATACCGATTTAAAAATATCAGCCAGTGTAATAATAGCTATCACCCCCTGTTCAAAGGTTCTATAATAGTATCAGCAAATTTTTCGCAATCTTTTTCATAAGTGCTTTCAAACTCATCAGCAGAGGTCTTAAAAACATGGTAAGCTGTTGTTTTACTTCCACTTTTGGTTTTATGTCCATATTCAATTAAATGCCCATGGCGTGCCGGCTTTCCGGCATAAACTCTTATACTGTCAGCTCCATTATCGTATTTATAGTATTTACCTCTTTTAATACCTTTTAAGTAGTTGCCAGTTTTCTTTTTTACAGAAGATTTTGCTCGGTTTTTAGTTTCTTTTTTCAGCTTATTACCCTCTGATTGCATAAATTTCTTTATCTCTTTAGGGTATAAGTCCTGCACCATATTAAAAGCCTCTGTCACTTCGTCTAATCCTTCTATTTCAAAACCCATATTATGTCACCTTTATGCTTTCAACTATCTTGTCACAAACCATACCACCTATAAGCTCAGCAGCATTTTCAAGGCCAAAGATATTACCATTCACATTCACCGAAACCGAAACATTGGGAGAATTATTGTTTAACATTTTTTCTGATTTACTGTGTGGATATATCCTTGTGCCTTGTGGCAAGTCTATTACTTCATAACCATGTTCATTTATTGTTGTAAGACCACCGCCAAAGTATGTTGTACCCACTGCATTGTTTTTTGTAGTTTCAGCCTTTTTATCATTGTCATTGTTATTGTTATTACCACCAGTATTTTTTGTATTCACTTTACCTGTAACATTTACAGGTACCGAAATATCAATACTTTTGCTTAATGTATTTACTACCAATTTTCGTAAATTTTCAGCTGCAGTTCTAACATTGTTTTCATTGCTTTTAATTCCCTTTGTAAAAGAATCGCCATACTTTTTGGAGCTTTCAAGTACCTTTGTTACATCCGACGGCAAAACAGCTGAAAGAGCTGTAACACCTAAATCTTTTAATGCTGTAGCACTTTTACCAACTGCACCAATAGCTGAACTTTGCATAAATACATTTGCATACGCTTGTGGGATTTGGTCTAAACCTTTCATAGAAGTTTTAAGCTCTTCAACACCAGGCATCATTTGTGAGTAAAACTCTCCAATATGTTTTCTAGTTTCAGGAGCTACACTTTCAAAGGCACTGTTCATTGACTGTGTTATTGCATTAACAACATTGTCTGTTAAAGGAATATTCCCATTTGCAAGGTCGTTAAAGGCATCTCCACTATAATCACTAAATACATTATTGATTGCTTCTTTAAGTGAACTTGAAATTTCCGGGAAAGCTGACATTATTGCATCATTTTCAAACTGCAAGCCCTTTGTTGTAAGCCCTGCTATCTTCTCATTATAGGCATCGTTTGCCTCTTTGATAGCATTTGCAAGCTCTGTTGACCCATTGTCATACATCAACTTAGCTTGTGCAATAGCATCTATTCTAGCTTTACTGTAAGTTTCTTTCAGGTTAGCCAGCTCTTCATTTGTGGCATCAATAAGATTTTGGAAACTGTCTTTGCTTAAATCTCCAGATGTAAAATCACTTTTAAGAGCTTCCAATTTCGCTTCACTTTGAGCTGTTGCAATCTTCTCTTGTATTTCGGATTGCTGTTTCATAATTGCTGCTACTGCCTCGGTACTGTCTAAGTCCCAGTTATGCTCGTAAGCATTTTTAGCAGCAGTCTTTAATTTTTCGCCTAATTCTTTTGCTTGCTCAGATAACGCACCGTAATAGGCGTTTGAATCGGAGCTGAAAGCATTGCCAAATTCAGACCCGTCAAATAACAAGTTAAGATTAAGACTAAGGCTATATTGCTTATCTCTAACAGCCTCTTGCAAGTTTGTAACATATTCGTCAACAGCTGACATATAGTCGTCTTGACTAACTGTTCCACCAAATTCCAGTTTAAAATTAAGTTTATTCAGCTTTCTCGCTGCGTCAGCTGTGCTTTTTAAAGAATTTTCAAAGTCTTCTGTAGCACTATTTACACTTTCAATTTTGCCTAAAAACTCACTTCCAAATACATTTTTAACAATATCGGAACATTCTTCGGCTGAAAGTGTTATGTCTCCAAAATGTTTGGCAATATCGGCTTTTTCCATATGCTTTTTCCAAATCATTACTCCTGCACCTATTGCAGCTATTCCAGCAACAATCCAAGTAACCGGACAAGCAAGCAAACTTGTATTTAAAGCCGTCTGACATATTGTCGCTAGCTTTTGGGCAGTAGTTAAACCTGTCATTGTGCCTTTCAGCTTGTTCATAAAACTAGAAACCTTAACAGCTATACTAAACGCTTTTAGCCCTGCAACAACTGTTCCCCCTGCAATAGCAAGTTCAGAAAAATTCTTAATAACAAAAGTAACGGGAGGCTTAATTTTTTCAAGTGCTGATTTAGTAGTGTTCACCGCTCTAGGCAACTTGTTATCAAGCCAAGCCCCAACTTTTTCAGTGGCATTCGGAACTTGGTCAGAAAACCATCTTAAAAATCTAGTTACATAAGGCTCTAGTTTCTTTCCTATCGCTAGCTTAAAGTCATCTGTAGCAGAATTTGTAAGTGCTAAAGCCCCTGCAAGATTATCTGTCATTGTGTCAGCCATTTTGTCTAATGCACCATCACAATTCCCAAGGGTGTCATACAATGCTTGATATTCATTCGTACCGTCTTCAAGAGTATTAGACAAGCCTGCCATAAGAGCATTTAATGTTGTAAGCTGTGTTTTACCAGCTATCATTGTGAGATAATTATTTCTTTGTTCTTCCGTCAGGTTTTTTGTTTTCTCGTTTAATTCTTTAAGGACATTTGTAATGCCCTTAAATTTACCGTTTGAGTCATATGCCGAAACACCAACGGCAGCCATAGCCTTTGCACTTTCGCCACTTTGCTTAGTTAAGTTTACAAGTGTACTTTGCAACCTATTACCAGCTTCCGAACCTTTAATACCACGATTGGCAAGTATACCAAGTAAAGCCCCTGACTCCTGCAAAGGAGTATTAAAATTCTTAAATGTAGCACCACAGCCGATATATGCTTCTTGCATTTGTGTAAGAGTAGTATTACTCTTGTTCTGTGCTCTCGCACACACATCAAGATAATTACCAAGTTGACTAGTCTGTAAGCCAAGTGCTGACATACTATCTGTTACAAGGTCTGATGTGGTTGCCAAATCTGCACCCGTAGCCTCACTTGCTCTAAGTATAGGCATTAAGCCATTCATACTGTCTTCAACAGACCAACCTGCCAAAGCCATATAGCTTAATGCATCTGCTGACTCCTGTGCAGTTTTTGTCGTGCTTTTGCCTGCTTCTCTTGCAGCATTTTCTAACTGTTTATAAGTGTCTGATGTTTGACTAACACTTAAAATACCAGCCACATTTGACATACTTTGCTGAAAATCTTTATATGTATTAACAGCTGAAGTGGCAAATGAACCCATTGCCAAAGCTCCAGCCGTACCTACTGCTGCAGCAGTTTTGGCAAGTTTGGACAAACTTTTGTCTATACCATTTGCAGCAGTATTACAATTTTTAAGTCGCTCTTTAAATACAAGTGTCTGTTTTCCTGCAGCTGTTAGTTTAGGCGTAAATTTATCAGTTAAATTTAATATTGTATTAATAGTTTTACCCATTTCTTACCCCTCCCAACAGCCTTAAAATATTGTTTAGTTCTTTATACCAAAGCTCCATACTTTTTCTATAAAAAACCTTTTCCACTGGAGATAAAGATAATAAATATTCAGGCTTAATTCCTCTAACAGCAAAGAAAGACAGCATATTTAATTCGCTGTCTTTCTCAATTAGTTTTTTAAAGTTTCCTCTGAACCGTCTTCTTTATCATCATCAAAGAAATTCATAAGTTTAACACCGAGGTCCATTATTTCATCAATATCAAAAATTGCCTTTACTGTGTCGTAAGGATAATCAACATCAATACTCTCCTGTAACTCCTTAGAGTGTAACATAGGACAGCAATCATAGATGAGCTTAACCATTCCGTCAACCATATCAACATAACTGCCATTTTTTGTTTTTTCAGAATATTCAATCCTAGCTGAATCACTGGGGTTATTAAAAGTAATACAACCATCAAGACTCTTAATATAAATATCCTTTGTAGCTGTTTTCTTGCCATCTTTTTCAAGTTTCTTTTCAATAAGCTGTTTTAATGTAACTTTAATAGCACCTAAAGTACCCTTGTTTTCCTCTGTTAAATTCTTATTCTGTTCCATAATCTTCCTCCGTTTCAATAACTAATTTACAATAAAATTCAACTGTATCATTTTTTAAATAATTTGGCATAAAATACATAACCTCGTAACGCTGTCCTCTATACATAAAGAACATATCATTACGAGGTTGTTTTATAGCTTGCTTTCTTATAATAAATTTATGAGTAATATCAGCTTGTACACTATTGCCTTCTATGTCTTCAGTTTTACCGGACACAGGTGTTATCTGTGCCCATACTGAACCAATTTTGGAATAGTTATAAGTAACTTCGCCAAAATCGTTTTCACTTTTAACTTTTGCATAACAGTCTATTCTATTTCTTAATTTACCACTATTCATTCTACTTTCCTCACAGTAATATCTTAATCATCACCAAAATAAGCATAAACAGATAAACCCTTTTTTTCATCACCCTCATAGCAGTATCTTAGCTGTCTCAAAAGAGGTGTTAGGTTGTAATTTGTCTTTTCATAACTATTTTGGGAAAGTTCTCTATTATCGTAAGCATTAGAAACAAACAATAATATAAATTTTTCAAAAATAGGATTACTTTCATCGGGTATAAAACCAATAGCATTTTTACAGTACTCTTTGGCTTCGTTAATAAACCCTTGTATAAGCTCATCTTCTTCTGTAAATTCTTGTTCAACCCTCAGAAATAATTTAACTTTATTAAGCATATATTATTATTCCTTTGCAGATGCTGTTGATGGTTCTGGGATAATAACTCTAACGCCTGCCTTAGCATCTACCTTGCCCACATCAAATCTTTCAACTGCTCTTGTGAACACAGCGTACTGCTTAAAGCCTGCTTCTTCACTTACAGCAATTTCAAGTGTTCTTCTATCATAAAAATTACAGTAACTACTTAAATCGCCAACCCAAAATTCCAACTTATCTTCATCGGAAGCATATTCTATATCATTAAGTTTTACAATTTCACGCCCCTTAAAAATTAATCTTGTAGGGGCTTCAAGCATTGGCTGTAGCAATGGTCTACCATTTCCATCAACTAAATTATCCAAGTAATCAAAGCCCTTTGTATTTGTAAAAATCTTAGCATCTGCTGAAATAGCAGCATCAAGTTTAGTATTTAAAACTTTTGTAATTGCTTTGTAATCTGTACCTTCTGTATAAGAGTCTGCTTCCTTCATAAGGGTTACAATAGCCTTATTTTCTGTTCTTACTGCTCGCTTAGCAAAATGTTTATCAATGTAAGCTAAAAGATTTGCCTTTTCATCGCTTAAAAGCTGTTTTGAAATTGGAATAAGCACACCCTTTGTCTTAACCTTATATGTAGCCTTGCCAAACTTAACATTTCCGCTTGAAATTTCGTCCATTTCGTCAAAATCAAGAAGTTCGCCATTTTCTTCAACTTCAAGTGGGAATGAACCACTCAAAGTAGATACTGGAACAACATTACAGTAATTCTTTAAAGAATTAAGACTTCTTTTAAGCTCTTCAATCTGTGTTCTCTGTTCCTCTGGAACAAGATAACCACCATCTTCATCATTTTTTTCTACAAGTGCTGCTTCTGCATCAGTAAGTTTCATGCCTTTAACAGCCTTATTAAAGGCAACAAGAGAATTTGCCTTGTTAATTGGCTCAATATTCTTTTCAGAAACAGGAATATTAACACCTCTTTCGACTTCCAGCTCCATTTTTAAGTCTTTAATTTCACTCAAAAGAGCAAAGGCTTCTTTAATTTTACCTTCATCCTTATACTTTTCCATCTGTTCTCGCTTTTCAACGATTGAATTTTGAATTTCAATTTCTCTCTTCATTTTATAAACCTCCTAAAAAATAAAATTATATAAAAAAAGAACCTATTATGGTTCTAATTTAACATATTAATTCTTCTTCTATTTCCAATTCCATTTTCATTCTTTCAATTTCATCATTATCGTTAGGCTCTGTAGGAATTTTGTCAGTTACTTTAAGGTCTGCCGGCAACTTGTAGCGTGATAATATCTCACTTTTTATGCACGCACAGGCTTTAAGTGTATTATCAGCCTTTGCATTAGCAAATAACTCAGTGCAGTCGCTAACTTTAAGCCATGTTTCTTTTGCAACCATTTCCATAACCTTTTTATAGTCATCAGCATTTTTTAAATTTTCTTTGTAAATCTCGCTGAAACTCTCGCAAATTTTATCCAAATTGTCAGCTTCTTTTCTCAGCTCATCGCTATTTCCCACAACATAACTCCAAGGCTTATGTATCATAAGCATAGACCCAGCCGGCATTATCATCTCATCCCCTGCAAGAGCAATTAAACTTGCTGCACTTGCAGCTAAGCAGTCGACATAAGTTATTGTTTTGCCGTTTCTTCTTTTAAGTAAATTGTAAATAGCAACACCAGCAAAAGCAGAACCACCACCACTATTGATGTGAACATGTAACTCCTTATCGTTTACGATTTCTAAAAATTGGCTTACAAATTCAGGGTATACATCCTCATCTGTACAGCAATTCCATTCACTACTGACAATATCACTGTATATATTCAATGTAGCTATATTGTTTTCAATGTTTACACTATTCAGGATTTCTTTTAACTCCATTTAATCACCTCGCCACTAATTCTCTATGCTCAAAGTAATATATTTTGCCTGTAAAACCTTTCGGGACTGGTACTCCTGCATAATCGTGCATATAGTTATCTTCATCTGTAACACAAGCACCAATTATAAGCATTTTTACAATTTCATTGTTTACGATTACTTCTACTTCCTTACCTATGCTAAATAAATAAGTACCCATTTTTTCACTCCTTTTTTTGTGTATCATATTGTTTACCAACATCTTTAATCGGTATATAAGTTCCATTTACAATGTTTGTATCTCCTCCGTCTGTGTCAGGTAAATTAAGTTCATGTCTAGCCTCATTAATGTTATAAATACCCGTTGTAACACCAGACACAAGGCTTTGAATTTGACTTTTGAAGTCACATCTGAGAATACCCTTTACATTTCTTTTCATAAAAAAGCCATTATTGATTTCATCGCTACTTAAAAGTTTGTGTGTATCTTCTTGTTCATAAGAATTTAATATATAAAGCAAAGTATCAACATAAAAACTTAAATTTTGTGACTCAGAATTGGCATAACTACTCTTTTCGTAATTATTTAACTGGTTTGGCTTTATGCCAAAAGCACTTGCCACTTCAAGAGCAGTAAATTTCTTTATCTCAAGAAATTGTATGCTTTCAAGGTTTATATTTAACGGTGTCATTTTCATTCCTAATGGTAAAGGAATAAATTTACCATAATTTTCTGTGCCTGTGGCATAATCCTCTATTTTCTTTAACAACTTTTTCTCTGCATCGTCATTAAGGTCACCTACATATTCCAGAACAGCCTTTCCTGTTACCCCATTTTTATAAATGTTTCTGTTCAGGCTGTCGGCATCTTTCTTACTGTCTAATGTAGAATGTAATATATCCCTTATAGCCATACCACTAAAACCATCATTGGATACAATGCTACTCCTATAGTGTAATACATCGTCATAGCTGAACAAAAATTCTCTTGCTGATTTAGGCTCAATGTACCTTATGTAAATTTTGCCCTTAGCTCCCAGTAATCCCTTATTGTCAATAAGAATTGTAGTGTATTCAGGATTTAGTGGGTATAAAGCCTTTGTATATATTCTTCCTGTTCTATCCTGTCCTCGTTCAATCCAAACAAAAGCATTGCCATAATGGTTTCTATAATATTCTACTGTGGCATTGTATATTGCAGCTGTCATATAAGGATTAGGTCTTAGCCCAACTATTCTATTTAGTAAATGTTTCGTTTCGACAATTCCCCTGTCAGTATGCTGATACACTTTATTATTTAGCTTTCCTAAACTTTCACTAAGGATTTTAATGCAAACAAAATAGGTTATCTCACTTAAATCTTTTTCTCGCCTTATTAATTTGTCATCAAAGAAACTGTTTATTTCAGATATACTAATTTCAGAATCGCTTTTTTCTGTCGAGGCTCTAATATCCATTATTTTCATAAATTACATCTCCTAAAATCTTTCTAAATAATCATTCAGAGAATTTTCGTAATCAAATTCTCTGTCGGCAAACATTGCACCAATAGCCATAACCATCGCTATAATACCATCAATTTTCTTCCTTGATTTTCTTTTGCTATATTTTACATTTCCGGCATCGTCTGTAAGTGCTACTGTGTTTTTAGCCATCCACCTTAAACAAGGATTGTTTGCTATAACAATTTTCTTGTCTATCAGCAGTTCTTCAAAAGTATTTATTGCCGGCGACATTGACCTGTATCCTTGCCCAAAATCTAGCATGTTAAATTTATCTTCAAGGTTTTGTTTTATCGCTGGACTGCCCCAACGGTCAAAGGCTAGAATTTCATTGTTGATACTGTTATCTGTAATGTATTGTTGGACCTTTTTATAATTTATATATCCACCTGCAAAGGCATTTATATACCCCAACTTTACCCATTGGCTGTATGGAACTCTATCATCCCTTTCCTTGTCTTCTATTCTGTCATAGGCAACAAAAAGGTGTGGATAAACAATATATCTATTATTTTTCTCATCATCAAAAAGTTGAACAAAAGCAGTAATATCACAACTTGCTGAAAGGTCAAGCCCAGCAGTATTTGGAAGCCCTTTTATTTCTTCATAGTCAATATCTATAGTACACTCGTCCCATAAATCCATATCTATAGCATTTTCAATTTCGCTTGAAATGTGCTGATTTAAAATAAATCTTCTGAAAAATCGTTCAGCATATTTGCTCAACTGTGCTCTTTTAGCCAAAATTTCAATATCGGTTCTACCTCGGAACACATCTAATGCGGGATTAGCCTTTAGCCACTGTTCAGGACTTTCAACATTACAGCCTTCATCAGCTTCATAAATTGCATAATAGAATGTTTCATCGTCAATTTGCCCATTCTCAACAGCTTTAGCATAGTTATACTTCTCAAATTCTAAGTTGGTTTCGTCTTCTCCACTACTGGCTGTGCTTATAAGAATACCTAACGGCTCGTCAAAAATACCTTGTCCGGTACTCAATCTAGCATATAAATCTTGATTTTTAAATTCGTGTACCTCATCAAGGCAAAAGACAAAATCGGCATAAGAATTGGCATTTCCGGCATCAGAACTAATCACTCTTAAATATGTATTATCTTCTTTTCTAAAAACCTCTTTCACACTCTTTCGTATTTTGCAATACTTTTCTAAAGGTGTGTTTTCGATAAAGTGCATTACTTGGTTAAACAAGAGATTGGCTAAAGGTCTACTTACAGATGCAAGTATAAATTCGCCACCGTATTCAGGTGCAAAAAAGTATAAGTATGTTAAAATAAGACCTACTACAAAACTTTTTCCATTTTTTCTCGCCTCATCAATCAAAGCTTCTCTGAATCGTCTTTTTCCTGTTGCCCTATGCTTTACACACAATATATCTGTGCAATTTTGAAACTGGAACACACACAAACGGAGCTTCTGATTTTTCTTTCCCTTGTCTGGAGTAAGTTTGCGAGTAAATTTGATAAATCTTTTAGCTTCTTTTACATCGTAGTAATACTTATCATTATCCCACAGTTGTTGCTGTAGCTTTAATAAAGCATCAATATTTTTAGTTGTGACTATATCGTTTGTCTTATAATTACTTATATCCCATATACTTTTCACAGCTATTCATCCTCATCGTCATCATCAAGCCAACTGCTGATGTCAGGCTTATCATCATTTCCTAGCATACTATCAAGCTCTTTTAAAAGTCCTGTAAATGTTTTTGTATTTTCACGAAGTTCTTTTTGAGCTGGATTAGCTTTTACAGTACCTGTTGTACCAACAATAAAAGCTCCTTTCTTTTCCAAGAACTCTTTGCACGCACTTATTAATGGTACAATGTCAAGAATGTTTTTATACAAGTATGCCTTTGTTGCACTATACTTAACCTTGTCCTTATATGCCGCTTCAAATTTTTTTACATTTATCTTCTTACCAACAAACTCAATTTTTGTAGAAGTATTTTTCTTAACTCCCTGCTTTGCATTTTCTCGTTGATTTCTTTTTGCTAATTTATAATATTCAGTTCTATCACTCACATTTACCTCCGAATTTATAAAACCAGTTAAATTTTTTTAATTTAATTTTCTGTCCACATTGCACTTTTTTAATCAATATTTTTACACCTGAGGGGGGCTGCGGTTACAGAGTCGACCCTAAAAACTTTAAAGGATACCCCCTACCCAAAATTCGAAAATTCGTTCTATTGTCAAGTTTCTTTTTTATTCAATGACTTTAGGTACTCTTGCATTTCTTCTTTACTCTTCTTACTCTTATCGTAAGCATAATGCACAAGCCCATGGCATTTATAACATAGCGTAATACAATTAGTTATCGCAAGTCTTTTGTTCCAGTCATCTCTAATGGGTACGATATGGTGTACTATAGTTCCTTTACTTATCACACCATTAGATAAACACAATACACATACCCCATTGTCTCTTTGTTTAGCAACCGACACAAGTTTTTTCCAAACGATACTGTTATAAAATGTTTTAGAGCGTATATCTCTATTGTGTTCGTCGTAATACTTATTTCTTTCAGAAATTTTTTTAGATAACTTAGACTTACATTTATCGCAGTATTTATCAGCTTTTTTTATTATTTTTCCACATATACAAAACTTCAAATCCTGCATAAATATTGCCTTTCAAAATTTCCTATAAAACCAATACTGTGAAATTTTATAAATATAGTTTCTTCTATTAAATACAAAAGAAAAAATATTACAATTTCCAAATTCACATTTTGAAGGAAATTATATTGTAAAATTATTTAGTGTGTTACTTATCTGTTCATCTGTTACGCCAATATATATAAGTGTTTCTTCTGGTGTAGTGTGATTGAATATTTTTTGTAACATGGCAACATCTTTATATTGCTTATAATGCCAGTAGCCAAAAGTTTTCCTGAGAGTATGACAACCTATCGCTGTAGTTACTCCTGCTTTTTCAGCAGCTGTATTAATTATGTTATATACTTGTCTTCTTGATATATGTGAACAGTACCTGTTACTTGTATAAAACAAATAATCATCATAATCAAGTTGTTCGTAATCGACATATTCCAACAACTCTTTTCTAATAGTTTTTGGAATTGTAAAACGATTTCTTTTATTTCTTCGTCTGTGCCTTGTTTTCTTTTCTATAACATATATAGATTCTTTATTCTTAATGTCTTTTACTTTTAGCTCAAGAACATCTGATATTCTCATTCCAACATGTATGGAAAACTGAAATATCATATAATTTCGATAGCTTTGTTCAAGCAGAATATTTCGTATTTTATCAAGCTTTGCCTTTGTTCTTATAGGCTCAACTTTATTCATCACACCACCTCGCATTGCATAAAAAAAGGACAAGCAATTTAGCCTGTCCTTTTGATTAAGGAGTTGTAAACCCAAAGTTATTACTCTACTATTATAGCATACCTAAAAGTATTAATAGGTATTAAAAGGTATTAAAAAGTATAAAAAGGTATTATTCTTAAAAATAATTTGGGTACTTAACTTTAAACGCATTAAGGGCTTTACCATGTAGCGTTTTTATATACGCATAGCTATAATGTAAATCTTTGTTCGTTTTTATGATTTCAAACAAAGATTTTTTATTTACATATTTTTCTGTTAAAAGCTCAATGTATATGTAATTATCAAGAGAGTTGATTTCCTCAATGATTGTTTCCCTTAATTGTCTTAAATTTTCAACATCTTTTTTTATTTTACTTTCATAATCAACCATTTTGTCAATCCTGTTATATCCATTGCTTAAAGAACTATGTACTTTTTCCTTGCTAGTATCTAAGCCTTTAGCACTGTAACAGTCTTCCCGCATCCTTTGCAGCTTTAATTTCTTCTGTTTCAATCTAGTATCATATAATATAATCTGCATTAAATACTCTTTAACCGTCATAAAAGCCCTCCTTGACAACTGTCCTCAAATATCATATAATTAATTCGTGCTGAATATATGGAAACATTGCTCTCCTGTGGTCGTTATTGGAGGGCTTTTTTCTTACTTAAATTTAATTTCATCGTGTCGGAATTTCCGACAGGTTCAATCTCTACTTAGTCTTGCTCCACAGCTCATTGCATCATATATAAAATCATTTAGTTGTTTATCATTCATATCTTCTGTTTGGGCAAGTTTTAAAAACTCTGCAGATAAATCAATAAGATTTTTAGCCCCATCAATATTTAATACACCTTTTTGGCATAATCCATGCAATATCCCTACCCATAAAGTTATGTAACTAGCTATTGTGTTTGGTGTACCCTTTTCTGCCGATACACACTTTGTTACCTGTATTCTATTGCCTACTTTCAATTCCGCAATACCGGCAAAGTTCATAAGTTCGCCACTCTCTAATACATTTATAAATTCTTTAACGCTACTGGTTTTTTCTTTGTTCATTTTATTGTCCTCCAAATCGTCTGTTTCGTTTATTACATTTTCTTTGATAAGAGTATCCCTTCTGTTCCATTTGTTTATTCCATCTACTTTTTCTGCCATGTTATTCTCCTTATCTTAATAAATCATTTTCTATAGACTCTCCAGCAACATAAATTGGGTATTTTGATAACACTTTATTTATTTTACCTTCAAGTTCGTCAACATCTATTTCATTTTTTAGCTTGCCTATAACTTTGTTAATCCAACCACCATCTGTAGCTTTTTCATTTCCCATTTCTGCTAAAGTGTCTAAAAATCTAAATATAAAACGCCTTTCTATAGCAATAAAAAGGTCATCACTACAAGCCAAATTATTCTTGCTATTAACATAATCCTTAGCTGTCATAATTAAAAAATCAGGAACTAGCTTATTTGGTTGAAAACGCTCTATGTACAACAGCGCTTCTGGTGCTGTGCTAACTAATTCTCTTAAACTTAGCATGTTTATCTCTCCTTTTCTTCTTTGCAATCCCAAACACCGCTATACACAGTATCAACAGCAGTGTCTTTGGCACAAGCTTGTACAAGAGGTATTTTTTTCATAAGGCACTTTATTGTTTCAGCTATAGCATTTTGCTTTTGCTTAAATACTTCGTTATCAATCTCTATTATTGGCTTGTATTCAAAATCAATAACTATGTTTATTACCGTTCTGCCTTTTTTCATTCTCATCACCCTCTAAATAATATTTCTCTCATAATCTCCACTCCAAACTTTTTACTTGTCGGAAATCCCGACAGATTCACAACTAAAATTCTCCTTTGTATGGTTCATCCCAACAAGCTGTACAACGCCTTTCAGGCAAGCAGCATTTAATATTTTCATTGAAATAAGCGACACATATAGAAGGTCGTCCGTCATTTGATAATTGAGCATTAGGAAACATCTTCATAAAATGCTCTGCCCTTGTTTCCGGCTGATGTTCGTCAGACCATTTTTGCACGATTTTTATAGCTTCGTCAGGATATGCTCTTTCAAACTCTCCACATGACAAATAAGCCTTATTATTAACATAATCTAATGGACAATCTTTACAATCTATCTCACAATTCCCTGTCATCCTATTCTGCTCTTTAAGATAGTTTTCAGTATATCCGCAATCAACTTTCATTTTCATTCCTCCTCTACTTTAGCAATAATACCCTCTACATTTACACCTTCTGTAACAGCTAAATCTGCTGTCATTAAAGACGTATAATATATTTTTTCCAAATTTTCTAATGTCAATATTCCTTGTTCAAGTAAGATTTTATTAAGCACAGACAGCATATTAAAAGTGCCGTTTAAGAAAGTATTCAAATCTTTAGCTTCTTTAGGAGTTTTTAATCGTACAGAGCCTTCCAATTCCCCTTCTGCATTTTTAGCCGTGCTAAATATAATGCAACATTCAGACACATTTACAACATCATCTAACATTTTTTCCAATTCATTCATTCTCATTACCTCCAACTTTTTAATCCCACTCGCTTTTTAACATATCAGCTTTTATTAATTCATATATTATATCAAGGTAGGTACGCATATCCCTATATCGGCAATTAGGTCGTTTATGTATTCGTTTGTCATCATCTTGCCAGTTGGCAACATTAAGAAGCACATCGGTAATAAAAATAACTTTACAACCTCTTGCAACACATAGATAATAGCCATCATAGCCTTTAAACCCTTTACATTTTTTAAATCCGTACTTCACAAATTCCTTTGCTGGCACTTTTGGTACTAACATTTTCATATTCCTCCTTGTTTATGCTTTCTGATACTAATATATATCATTGTCAACATACTCACCTGCGACATAATTCTTATGTTTCTTTAGCACATCATTGATTTTAGTTTCAAAATTATCAATTTCCTTGTCTTCTAGTTCATTCATAATTTTTTCAGTCCAACCTTCGCCAAGCACATTTTCATCTTCTATTATTTTTAAAATATCTTGCAACTTAAACTCAATAGGACTTTCTTCAGCAATAAAAATTTCATCTGTAGGGGAATGGTTTAACATATATTCCTCTACAGTTTTTACAAATGTTTTTGGTATAATTTCAAAATACTCATTTTCAAATCGTTCTATATACAGCAGTTTCTTTTCATCTAAAACAGTTAATTCGCTTAACTTTAACATTGCTATTCCTCCCAGCTTATCTTTAGATTTTTAAAAGAATTTATTGCTTTTGAAAGGTCTTTGTAAAACAACTTAGCTTTCTTTATTTCTTTTTCCATTTCCTTATTTAGTTTTTCATACTGTTCAAGGTTGTCTTTCATTTTCCAGTAGGTTTTATGCTGTATTTTATATATTTCAAAGTTTAAGAGGCTTGTACTATAACTTAATTTTTCAGCAATATCTGCATTTTCGCTAGGCTTTAATTTTTCAATTTCAGCAGAGCTTTTGACAAATCTTGCTTGTGTAAAATATTCCAATTTTTCATTTATAAAATCTTGCTTTTCTTTTAACTTGCAAATATCATCTGTTTTATCATAAGCATTTAGCAGAGCATTAATAGCATCATTAAGCATATTATCAACCCCTGTAAGCCCTCTTAAAAGTTGTAGTTTTCTTATCAAATTTAGTTTTTATAGTGCCTATTGCTCCATTTCTCTGCTTAGCAACAATAAACTCTGCCATGCCTTTATCATTTGAATTAGAATTATACACTTCGTCTCGATATATAAATATAACTGTGTCAGCATCTTGTTCGATGTTGCCACTTTCTTTTAAGTCAGATAGCATAGGTCTTTTATTCTGCCTAGCTTCGCACCCTCGGTTCACCTGACTTAGCAAAATAACAGGGCAGTTAAATTCTTTTGCAAGTAAAACAGCAGTTCTTGACACATCCCCCAAATCAGTTGCTCTGTTTCCATTTTGTGCAATTTTTACTATTTGCAGATAGTCGATAGCTATAAGCGAAAAATTTTTGCTAGTCTTATTCTTTATGTTTCGACAACACTTCTGAATATCGTATATACTCATATTCATATCATCTTCAACATAAAAATTTTGTGTTTCTTTAGAAAACTGCTCTGTATATTCACTTATTCGCAGTAATTCTTCTGCTGTAAGCATATTAAATTTAAAATGTTCATTGCTTATGTTTAATGCTGAACTATATAGCTTTAATGCAACGTCTTTCTTTGGCATCTCCAACGAAAAAAATATCACATTTTCATCAAGATTAGTTTTTGCAATATGCTGACATATATTTAATGTCGCAGAGCTTTTACCCATTGCTGGTCGTCCAGCAACAACAATCAATTTCTTTTTTTCCAAGCCAGAAATTAATTCATCTAAGTCATAAATTCCTGTCGAATATCCTGCTATTCTCTTGCCTGATTTTCTTAATTCAGCTATATCCAGCAAAGCATTTTCAAGAATATTTGGAACGGCTTCTGTATCTACAGCACCAGCACTATCATTTTTTAAATCCTCAACAGCACTAGAAATTTTATCAATTTCATTTTTCCCTGCTGCTTCTAAAATTTCCTGTGCTTTAGTAATTGCCCTTCGCCTAAAACTTAAATCTAGCAATATGTTACAGTAGCTTTTAATCCCTACAGATGTAGCTGTATTTGTATATAACTCAACTATGTACGTTGCTTTAACTTTGCCCTGTAACCTTGCCGATACAGTTACATAGTCCACTTTTTCACCAGCATTGCTTATATCTACGATAGTTTCAAAAACAGCTTGATTGTTAAAGAAAAAGAAGTCGGAAGTATTCAAGCACCCTAAGCCACATTCTAGCCCAGCATCATCAAAAAGCATTGCTCCTAATACAGCCTTTTCAACATTTTCATCATTTGGCATAGCATATTTACTACTCATTTGCGTACATCTCCTCTCTTTCTCTCCTACGTTGTTCTAGCATTTTTTCTGTTTCTGTTATAGCTTCTGTTTCAGAAACATTGTTATAACTATACTTGTTTTTCTGCATTTTGATGTTTAATCTATCGAAATGCTTTCTCAAAGACGTCGGCGAAAGAATGTTACTACACCAAAAATCATCTTTTGTGGCAAAGGCAATAACCTTGCACACTTCTTCTCTATTCTTGCCGTCAATATTTATTAAACGGTGTATTTCCGTTGCCCATTTCTGTTTATTTTTTAAACTATTAGGGACTTTAATATTTTTATTTACACCTTTTAATTTTTCGATAAAATAATTAACTATTTTTATTTCATCGCTATTTTCATCAAATTTAGCGTCAGAAATTTTTTCTGACATAGAGTTATTTGTAGTAGTCTCTGTAGTAATCTCTGTTACCGTTTTTCTATTTTGTGCGTTTCGATTTTCTGTTTTAGAACTTCCATTTTCTGTTTTAGAAAATGGCAAAATCAAGGCATAACCATCTAAAGCATAGCCATTTTTTAAAAGTTCGTTTTGGATAGCAATTAGATTTATTTTGTATTCTTTTCGTCTATCCCATTTGTTTTTATTTTGTCGTGAAGATACAAATCCTAATTCAATAAGTTTTTCAAGGTGTTTTTTTACATTGCTAGGCGATAAACCTATCATTGTTTCGTTAGATAATTCTAAATAGCTTTTATATATCCACCCGTATTTGGGTTCAATTTCATTTTCAATTTGCTCCTGCTTAATGAAAAGGTCAAAATCTCTTACCCTTTCACTCCAATACAAGAGCTGAGATAATAAAATTGCATCTATGTAATTTCCAGTAATAGCGACAAATTCTTCTTTTATCACTATTCTTTTTAACTTCTGAGGCTCCATATTACCACTCCTTAATTTGTCTTAAAACGGCATATCCTCATCACCTTCATAAGGTTTAAATCCGTCAACTGTTTCAGTTTCAGTCTTTTCTTTGTTTTCGCAAAATTCAAAATCACTTACAACAATAGAAAAACTATATTGTTGCTTATCGTCTTTGGTATAGGAGCTAGTTTCAACTCTACCCTGTACAGCAATTTTATTGCCTTTGTGAAAATTTTTTGCAACAACTTCAGCTCTTTTGCCGAACATAACACAAGGCAAAAAGTCAGCCGTCGGTTCATTTTCTGCCCTGTCTGATTTATAAGGCTTGTCTACTGCTAAATAGAACTTGCAAATAGCAGTTTCATTTTTGTATGATAACGACGGCTCTCTACAAAACCTGCCAATTAAAATTATTTTATTCAAATTAATCACTCCCAGTTGTTTTTTCTAATACTTCAATAATGGCAGTAAAAAGACAATATCCTTTAAAATTTCCAACAAATATTAAATCTAAAGCTTTTTCAATCTCTTCAAAAATTTTCCCATCAACAGCACCATAAGCGGTTTCTATTCCAATATGACACAAAAGTTTTGCATACGAAAAGTCCCTCTTATCCCTGTCGATAGTAAAATAATTAATATTTGCTAAACACTTTATATATTCAACTGTCTTTATACTGTCATCATTTTCAAGTTTTAGTTTTTGTCTATATAAATTTTCAATTTTATTTTTCATAGCACCATTGACAAAACATATTTTTATATTTATAATAAAAATGTTTTTGTTAGGTTTTTTAACCTTTTTTAGCCTTTAAGTCTGCCAACTTAGGGGCTTTTTTTATTAAATCTTTTTCTATGTATGCTATGTTACATTTATCATTTATCTGTATCCTAGAGCATTTAGAATCTACATCCGGTGGCAACACAGCTATTTGCGTTGTAGTCCCACAGTTTTTACACACGATATTGATTTCGTGCGGCTCTAAACTGTAACTCACTTCTAAATCGTGTGAGTTACAATTCGCACATATTAGGCTAATAGGCTTTTCTTTTAACATATTCTCCCTCCTATCTGTTTTATTGCTTAAAATAATTTTTCAGCCAATCGAAAAACTCGGCTTCACTTGTATCAGATGTAAACATACTCTTATTATTTTCAATACATCTAACTACAGATGCAGTCTGCTTGCCAAACAAACTTAAACATACTTGTTCTGTTGTAGGCGGACTTTTTGAAACAAAACTACCTTTCATATTCTCACCTCCTAAGCACTCTTATTAATAGTAGCTAACTTTATGCCTTCAACCACATAACTAAGCTTTTCCTTTTCAATTTCGGATAAACTAGAAATTGCTTCAGCTAACTTTTTAGACTTATCAACAGTTGATTCTTTAATGTTTTCATTCATATTTTTTCACCTCGCTTTGTTAATCAATTTTTAGCAAATATGATTTGCTTGTTAAGTCAATAATATTATAAATAATTTGATTTGTCAAGCATATTTTTAAAGAAATGTGTATTTTTTTGATTGACAAATCAAATTATTTATGATATGCTCATATCAAGGAGGTGCTTAAGTGAGTATTGATAGTTTTTCAATAGGTAAAAGAGTTCTTGAAATTCGAAAAGAATTTAAATTATCAAGGGAAGCTTTTGGCTTAAAAATAGGTGTACAAGGTTCTGTTATAAGGAACATTGAGGAGAATAATAATAAAAAAATAAACGAGCCTCTTTTAATTTCTATCTCTGCACAATATGGAATAAATAAAGAATGGTTGCTTTATGGCAAAGGCGATAAATATATTAGAACTAAGGATTCCTTGATGGATGAATTAGTCAATACATATAATTTAGGCTTTTATGGAGAACAAATTATCAGAACTTATTTAGATTTACCTGACGATAAAAAGGCTGTCGTTGAAGATTTTTTTGAACAGCTTATTAAAAATTCAAGTGTTGATACAACATTAGCTGCTGCAAGAGGCAACTCAAAACTTGAAATAATAGCAGATGACGATGCAGTTCGCAAGGATTTGGAAAATTACAAACCACCTACGGATTTATAGTTATATATTTCCATTTTTGGAAACAACCCACTAAGGTAATATATGTTTCTCTTTTTTATAATTAATTTGAAATTAATTATAAAGGAGAAATGTATGGAATATTACGATTATAAAATAGCAAGAGATAAAGCGTGGGAAACACTTATTGAATGTGGAGTATGTGAATTACCTATTAATTTAGCAAAGGTTATTAATCATTATGGGATATATCTTGTACGGTATTCTGATAGCAATTATATTAATAGACATAGCTCTCCGAGCGAGGATGGCTTTAGTAGGTTGATAGATAATAAACTGGTAATATACTATAACGATACTAAGTCATTGCATAGAGTCAGATTTACCCTTGCTCACGAAGTAGGACACATCTTGCTAGGACATTTGGAATTTGGAGAAACATTACATAGAAATACCGAATGTGATGTATTAGATATAAAAGAGCAGCAAGCGAATGTGTTTGCAAGGGATATATTAATGCCCTTAACTGTACTACATAGCTTAAATGTTTCTGATTACATAGATATTATGCAATATTGTAACGTATCTAAAACATCAGCTCAAATACGCTACAAAAGGCTCTTAGAAGTGAATAAAAGATGTATGTTCAATAAACACCCACTCGAAAGACAAGTTCATAATAATTTTAATGAATACATAAAAAAGGCATTAGATAGTACCAATACCTAATGCCTATGCGGAAGATTTTGTAAAACCTAGAAACCCTCCAAAAATATTATAACAAATATGTATTATTTTGTCAAAAAATGTTATTTTATAATATATACAATTTATCGACATTTTTTGACAAATAAAGGAGGGTTCTTATGAATAAAGTAAGACAACTTATAATTACACCTGTAATTCTTTTATCGCTTACAGCTTGCAACAACAATTTAAGAAGTGAATATTTATCAACTGTAACTACATCAACTGAAACAACAAGCATTGATGCTGTTGAAGCAGGGAACGATATTTCAACAGATATAACGTTAACATCGTTTGTAGAAGCTCTTAATAATTCGTTACCTGGTAAAATTAAATCCACAGGTTTTAATATTTCAGCTCCACAATACGAAAAAACAACTAACAATGGCGATGTTTATAGTTTAAGTATTAATAATAATATTGACATTACTTTTACAACAAATGGAGCTAACAATAAATTAACAGGAGTAATGGTTTCCGAACATTTATCTGCTTCAGATACTGACAGGGTTCTGTTTTTGACAATTATGACTTGTACCACAAAAGTCTTAAGCCCGTCAATAGATTCTGATGAATTTGATGAACTAACTATTAAAGCACCTATTGATACAGCTGCTGGTGGTACATTTGAAAAAAATATAAACGGAATAAATTATATGTTTGCAACTATAAACGGGACTGGCAGAATATTTGTTGCTAACTTCAATTAATGCTATTTATAAAATAATATAAATTTATATTATTTTTATTCATTTTAATAAAAAAGTCCCCTGCTGGAACAGGGGGCAAGATACTACAACCTTAGGTGTTGCCTAAAGCAATATAATATCCACTCGCAAGTTTATTATATCACGCTTTTCAACACCTTGCAAGGTGTTATTTTTATATAAAGATATAATAAAGGAGTGATATTAAATGAATGCAGTAGGATACGCAAGATATAGTACAGATAAGCAGACAGATAATAGTATTGCTTATCAGTTTAACGCTATTACACAATATTGTAATAAAAACAATATAACTTTAACAAGTTTTTATTCTGATGAGGCTTGTTCAGGCACTAATACAGATAGAGCAGGCTTTCAATCTATGCTCGCTGATGCAGAAAGACATAAATTTGACGCTGTTGTAATTTATGACATATCTCGTGGAAGCAGAGATGTCGTAGACTGGCTTAATTTTAGAAAAGAAATGGCATCGCTTAACATTAAGGTTATCTCCTGCACTCAGGAGCTTGGTGATATTTATGACCCTAACAACTTCTTAACAGAGCTTATATCTGTTGGCTTAGGGCAACACGCAGTGTTGGATACAAGAAAAAAATCTATTGCTGGAGTTGCAACAAAAGCAAAGGAAGGTATTTTCCTCGGTGGTACTCCTCCTCTTGGCTATAATATAGTTGACGGAAAGTATATTATAAATGAGCTTGAGGCAAGCATTGTTCGACAGATATTTGAACTTTATGCGTCTGACAATAGTTACGATAAAATCCTTGTTGCTCTACAGGGCAAAAGTACAAAAAAGGGAAACCCATTTACTAAGAGTTCAATAAAAGCTATATTAAGTAATGAAAGGTACATAGGAGTTTACACTTGGAATAAAAAAATATTTAAGCAGATGCGAAAGTGGGCTGGTGGTAAGCCTAACCCTAATGTTGTTAGAATAGAGGATTGTATACCTAAAATCATAAGCAAAGAGGTGTTTAATATGTGTCAGGAAAGAATGAATAATAAAGAAAGAAATGCAAGCTATAAAGCTAAAAGAGAATACCTGCTTTCAGGGCTTATTGAATGTACTGAATGTGGTTCTAATTATGTTGGCTATTGCAGTACAAACACAAAAGGGTATACAACACGATATTATGCTTGTGGCAATAAATACAGAAGTAAGACCTGCCACGCAAAAAATATCAACGCAAATAACATCGAAACATTTGTAGTACAAAGCTTAAAAGAATATTTAAAGTCTGCAAATTTTGACGAGATTGCAACTCAAATTTGTATAATGGTAAATAATGCGTCAAAAGATTTAACGCAAGAAAAAAAAGAAATTTCGGAGATTGACACAAAAATAAAAAACGCAATGAAAGCCTTTATGTCTGGAATTGTATTTCCTGAAATGCAAGAAGAAGTGGACAGGCTAAGAGTAAGAAAAAATGAACTTGAAGATATTATTGCAAGAAATTCTAAAGCAAGCTCCCCTGTTAGAAAGGATAGAATAATAAAACTCTTAGAGTATAGCTTGGAACATATAGACGATAACCCTAAACAAGCAATAAAAGCTCTTGTAACAAAAATATACGCCAACACTGACGGAAGCTTCACAGTCAATGTAGGCGTTGATATAAAGAGTTGCGGGGGCCGGATTTGAACCAACGACCTTCGGGTTATGAGCCCGACGAGCTACCAGGCTGCTCTACCCCGCGATAATATAATGGATGGAGAAGGATTCGAACCTTCGAAAGCTGAGCTAACAGATTTACAGTCTGCCCCCTTTGGCCACTCGGGAACCCATCCATATTTAATTTATAAAGCTGATTTTCAGCTTAGAGCCGATGAACGGACTCGAACCGTTAACCTGCTGATTACAAGTCAGCTGCTCTGC
>ERZ791907.60-NODE-60-length-136290-cov-16.354990_pt1 | contig 136290 bp, 114 predicted proteins | sample MGYA00510145_ERZ791907 | MGnify/ENA primary metagenome ERZ791907 (study PRJEB30046, sample SAMN00792089) | human gut metagenome | study: EMG produced TPA metagenomics assembly of the A metagenome-wide association study of gut microbiota in type 2... | reverse complement strand
CAATCAATCATATCTGGGATGGCAACAAGCAGATTGTTGTGGACATGGATGACAGTGACTGGTACAGTGCTGAGGTTTATGTTCGTGGTACAAACCTGCTGGCGAAATTCAGCAAGCAGAGCGGCAATGTCAAAACGGATTATCAGTACTATACGCAGAATGCTCACGGCGATGTTGTTAATCTGACGGATGAAGATGGTGCAGTTACAAAATCGTATACTTATGATGCATTTGGCGTAGAGGTTGATCCTAATTCTGGAGATGTAAATGCATTCCGATTCTGCGGAGAGTATTTCGATACAGAAACCGGAACGATCTACCTCAGAGCGAGATACTATCAGGCGTCTATTGGACGGTTTATTTCGAGAGATTCCTATAAAGGTAAAAATACAGATCCGCTTAGTTTAAATTTGTATACATACTGTTATAATAACCCAATTATTTATACAGATCCAAGTGGACATAAGATCTCGGATCTACTTAAACCTATTTTTCCTTCACCGACGCCGACACCGAAAATAATTGATCCCAATTGTGTAAAGGATGTTTATCAAAAAGTAGTAAGACCTACGTGGGAAAAAGCTGAACCATATGTTAAATCTACTGTCGGGAAAATTATGACAAGCCAAAAACAGGATGTTGATAAAATACAAAACTGGATGACAAAGCATAGTTTTACTTATTCTAAAGGCGGTGTTGCAAATATTAGCCTAGGCAACCTAGGGATTTCTGGATCGTTTTCTAGGACAATTGATTCTCAAGGAAACATTGCAAGGCAATGTACACTTTCAGGATCGGCAGGGGTTTCTGGAGATGCTGGATCTTTTTCAGGTTTCTCTTTAGGAAGTTTTCGTTCAATATCAAATGCACCCTCCTACAAAAATCTTGAAGAATTTGGATTTAGTATAGGCGGTTCTTATCTTGCACCATTACCGAATTGTCCTGTACTTGGAATTGGTGGTGGAAAAGATATTGATATTATACCAAGTGATAAATATCCCTATATTGGAATTACAAGTTCAACATTAATAGGGACACCCGGTTTCGAGGGACATGGAAGTATGGGATTTACAGTGACCACGGATTCTTATAATATTTTTGATGAATATAATGAGTTTTATGAAAGTGTGATGACGTGGGTAAACAATTGATCGCAGTAGCATTAATAGGATTCTTTTTCAATGTGATGATGTGCTCTCCTCTTGTCGCAAATGCCTCTTCGGAAGAAAACGAGTGGCATACGAATTATGTTTACGAACTGGAGGAAATTCCCTTAAGTGAAGTAAGTGATTCCTATATCCAATCCGTACATATTTCTCATGAAGCAGCAGATCGTAAAAATATTCTATCTTATGATGTTTCTTCTGATGGCAGTATTATAGTTACATTAAAAGAGAATACGATTCATGTTTACAATTCAGATCTTTCATTGCGTTATCGTATAGACACTACTTACAATGCAACAATAATTGGGTTCTGGCAGGAAGATGAAGTGATTGTGAAATTTAATCGTGGAAATACTGCTCTTGGTTTAGATGAATATGGTTCAATTGTTTCTGCATATTATTTTGAATATTCGGTCAATAATGCCATTGTCGAAGCACGACTTGAGAAAGAAAGAGAAGAGTCCATTGGTGACTATACCTATTGCTTAGAGAAAAAAACGATGCTAACAAGGATGGACTCGCAAGGTGATGAAGAAGTTGTGTATAAAAACAATCATGCTGCCCGGAATGTTTTGTTATTTTTGTTGAGCGTTGTTACATTCTTATCTATAATGGCGATTATTATTGTTGTAAAAGTCATTCTTCCAACAAAAAGAAGATTAAAGAATATGAATCAAAATTTTTAATGACTTTATATATTTTTTTACTGCTACACTGCAATCGTCCTTAATGTTGATAAATTGGAAACAAAAATCTTTATCAAGTGACAAAAAGGAATTGAAACCCATGAAAGAAGAAAGACATCTAATCACAAAAATCATAACCCAAGACTTCGGAATCTCCATGCACCTGAAAGGCGGTCACTACATCGAAGAAGCTGTCATTTTGGCACTTCAAGATTCAAGCATTTTTGTAATGCAGATGTATCAAACCATAGCAGAAAAGCACAACAAAAGTGCTGCCAGTATCGAACACACCATACGTTATGCCATTGAAATCACCTATGACAAAAACAAATTGAATCACTTCTTTCCACATTCCTTCGGTCGGCCTTCCAATTCTGAGGTGATCTGGACAATTGCTGAAAACGTCAAAAGGGGCATGTTGATTCACAATATGTGTGCGGTGACTTGTTCAATAAGCGCAAGTTAGCCGCAAATCTGAGGTGAAAGATCAGCTTCTTCAAGCGAATTCTACCGATTGAATCAACTCAAAAGGAAAAACATGACCAACGATCTAACCTTCGGTCAGTTCATTTCTGAACAAAGACAAAAGCATTCTATGGAAAGTCAGGAGCTTGCAAAAGCGCTTGGGATTTCAGGCGCCTATCTTTCTCAATTGGAACGAGGTGTCCGGACGAATCCCAGCACAGAGCTTCTGGACAAAATCGCAATGGTTTTGTGTCTGAACAAAATTGAAACAGAAACATTGTACGATCTGTATGCAAAGGTAAGCAGGCAGATCAGTCCTGATATTGCCGTATATATTTCCTCCAGTGAAACGGTGCGGCAAGCACTGCGGACTGCCCGTGATGCCAATGCAACAGAGGAAGATTGGAAACAATTCATAGAACAGCTGAACAAATGAACAATAATTTTGCGGAGCAATCCGCAAAATTATTGCGGTAGTTTTAGCTGAGCAGTTAAAATCGAGGTGAACGAACAAATGTGAAAAAAAGGCAACATAAATCACAGCATCAGGTACGCTGTCCGTTTTGTAATGGTAGGTTATTTGATATTGTGACAGATGAAAATTTGGCACAGCACCATGTGTCCTGCATGGTTATAATCAAATGCTGGAAGTGCCGTCAAGAAATCAAAATCATATATTCTGACTTAGTACAGACACCACGTATATAAAATATAGAGTAGGAGTTTGACAAGCAGCTTTTGAAGCTATTGTCGATTCCTACTCTTTTTTGTTTTCGGGAAAACTCCGTTCCGCTTTAAAAGCGGGATGGAGTTTTTTTATGCCCTTTTTTCAAGTATGGCAGTGCAGCATTGCCAAGTATCCATAGCCTTCGTTTGATTTAAAACCTTATATATCAAACGGAGGTGAGAAAATGAAGAAAAGCACAGTTCGTGTTTATGATACAATTTCAAAAGAATATGTTGACATTGAAGTCAGTGAGGAAGTCTATACATATTACAACAGGTCACAATGGAATATGGATGACAATGATGATTCGTTCTATAAGCATGAAATTCAGTTTTCAGCGTTAATTGGCGGCAATGATGGTACGTTTGAGAATTTCAGAGAATTTAGAATTGAAAACAGCGTTGAAAAAGAGGTGATAAGTAAGCTTTTCACGGAAAAGCTTTATGAATGTCTCAATTTATTATCAGCATCAGATCGTCAACTGATAGAGATGCTGTTTTTTGAGGGGAAAACAGAACGAGAATGCGCAGCATACTATGGCATCAGCCAGAAAAATATCAACAAAAAGAAAAAGAGAATTCTGTGCAATCTGCACAAACTTTTAGAAAGTATAAAATAAAGGGGTATCAAATTCCCGACTTCTTCCCCTATACAAGCGAAAGGAGATAAAAATCGAATTTCATGTATCTTGAAAATTGAATACACAGCATCGGGAATACATGAATCCTGCGGGCGGAATAAACCCCGTCAGCCGCAGAAGCCATACGCCACGACCTCAAAAGAGCGAGCGAGAAATATGCAGCTTCCAAATCCGGAATAGCTTTTCGGAACGGCGATGAAACGCAGGAGGATAATGCTACTTCCGTCCAGTCACAGCACCCCTTGGTCGGGGAATCAGGCAATGAGGGCAGCTTCGGGAGATCCTCGAAGGGATGAAATTTCCATGAGACTGATACGCTGTCAGTCGTTTCCGATGTTCTGCCGTGACGGGTGTTAAGGACAAATATCACGGGAAATCGTCTGAGAAATCAGACGAAGGCAAAACGTTAAAGTTATACCGCACTGTTTTTTTGCTAAGGCAAATCAAATCTATCAGTGCGGATATAACGCAAGTGCAGGAGCATTTTTTCCTGCATTTGCGTTATATATAATGAATTGGAGCGTGGTAAATTGAAAGAAAAATTAAGTTGGGATGAAATCAGAAATCTGATTTTGCATAGAAGAAAAAATTTTCATTACGGTGAAAATTGCCGTAAATGCGTCTGGGCAGATACAAGATCGGGAAAAATCTTGTGTTCCAGATATCAATGTGCAAAGGAGAAAAATAATGAATAAATACGGACAAGCCGAATATGCCTATGGGATTCTGCAGCAGATTTCAGAGAAACTGCTTGCCGAGGGAATTTTGACGGAGGAACAATTGAAGCAATTGAATGCGCTAAACAAAGAGGGCTGCTTTCGTCAGTTCTGCACAGCTTTGGCGGCGTGATTTCGTTGGATTTGGTGATACCATTTTTCAGGAAAAAGTGGTATTGTGTATGTAGTGTAAAAATCAGATGGAGGTGCTAACTTGAATCCGAATGTAACAGTAATTCAGCCGACAATTACAGCGAAACAGAAACAGAAAATTCGGGTTGCAGCATATTGCAGAGTCAGTTCTGATTCCGCTGATCAGCTGAACTCGTTCATGACGCAGATGCGGTACTATGAAAATTTCCTTGCTGATAGTAAAACGGAAACATTGATTTCGGTATACGCTGATGAAGGTATAACCGGAACTTGTATGGATAAACGTGAGGAGTTTCAGCGGATGCTCAAAGACTGCCGCAGAGGTAAAATTGATCGTATCATAGCAAAATCAATAAGTCGTTTCGCACGGAATACCAAGGAATGTCTGACCGTTCTGCGGGAACTAAAATCACTTGGAATTACGGTACTTTTTGAGAAAGAAAATATCGATACGGCGAACATTTCAGATGAAATGATGATCACGCTGATGGGCGGATTAGCACAGGAAGAGTCGGTGTCGATTTCCCAGAATATGCGGTGGGCAAATCGAAAACGCATGGCAGATGGAAGTTATAAAATCTCCTGTCCGCCCTATGGTTTTTCCATCTGCAATGGACGATTGGAAATCAATGAAACAGAAGCAAAAATTGTCAGAAATATTTTCACATGGTACTTAAGCGGCTATGGAATTACGAAAATCGCAAATATACTGAATGATTTGAAAATTCCAAGCAGTATCAGCAAATCGGCGTGGTCATTTTTTAGCGTGAAATATATTTTGACGAACGAGAGATACATTGGCGATGCGGTTTTTCAGAAGACGTATAAAACGACAACTTTGCCATATATGAAGAAAATAAATCATGGAGAGTATGAAAAATATTATGTTTCTGGAATCAATGACGCCATTGTGGATAAGTTAGATTTTGAAAAAGTGCAGGAATTGCTGACGATTCGGGGACAAAAAGCACAATCTGCATGCTGTGAACATCCGCTGTCCAGAAAGCTTATCTGCGTTTTTTGCGGTGCAACTTTTAAAAGGAAACGCTGTCGTGAAAAATATTACTGGGTATGTAGAACGCACAATGAGAATGCGGAAAAGTGCGGCGGACAGCGGTTGCCAGAATCAAAAATTTATGAAATGTTTATGCGGGTTTACAATAAGCTGAAATCGCAATACAGCATGATTTTTCCTCCTATAATTTCACAGCTTCAGGAGCTGAAAAACCGCAAATTCAGCGGCAATCAGCAGTACATGGAGATTGCAAAGGAAATCGCCAAACTTAAGGAGCAGAATCACGTACTTGCCCGGCTGAAAACAAAAGGATTTCTGGACGAAGCAAAGTGCCTTGAGCAAATTGCTGAACTCAATTCCAAGATTAACAAACTTAGCCGTGAACAGCATAAAATCGTGCGCTCCGATGATGAGGACGATATGATAGATCAAATCAAGGATATCGCTTCAATCATTGAAAACGGCATGGAGCTGATGACGGAATTCAATGAGATCATGTTCGAAAGTCTGGTTGAGAAAATTATTGTGATTAACCAGAATGAACTGGAATTCCATCTGTACGGCGGTCTGAAATTTACTGAAAGGCTGGTGTAAAATATATGAAAAACAGAACAATCCCATTTGGCTACATGATGCGGAACGGAGAAATTCAGCCAAAGCCAACGGAAAGTAAAGCCGTGCAGAATATATTTCAGGCTTACTTGAACGGCAGTTCCCTGCTTGCCATTGCAAATTGGATGAGTAGTCAAGGCATTCCTTACAATGGCATCGATTTTGTGTGGAACAAAAACATGATAAAGCGGATTCTGGAAAATGAAAAGTATCTGGGCAGAAACGGCTATCCTGCAATCATTGATGAAGATATGTTTTGCAGAGCAAATATGCGGAAGAAAATTAAATCGACTACAGTCGTCGAGATTTCTGAGGAGCTTCAGGCAATCCGCAGTCTTACATATTGTGCGGAATGCGGTCATCGGATTTCAAGAATCGGCGGCAATACGCACTCTGAAAAATGGGACTGCCGCAATCCGGAATGCTCACGATTCAGCCACAGAATTACAGATCAGATGCTGATTGGAATAATCGTCGCTGTTCTGAATACAGTGATTGCAAATCCCAATTTGCTTGATGCTGATGCAGAAATCAGCAGATATACGCCGAGTATTGAGATAACCCGTCAGCAGAATGAAATCAGCCGCTTGATGGAAACTCCTGATGTTGATTTTGAAAGTGCGAAAGAAGAAATATGCAAGCTTGCAGAACTGAAATATAACTGCTGCACCTATAACGATAAACCTCGGAAAACCACGCAGTTAAAAGATATTCTGAAAAACTCCGAACAATCGAATACACTTGATATTGGCTTATTGAAATCCTGCATTTTGCGAATTTCAGTAAGTCATTTTTTCACCGTTGAAGTTGAGTTTATCAACGGTGTCACCATTAAAAATATCATAGAGAGGAAGATGCAAAATGACCACAGCACCCAATGTCAGGATAATTCCTGCCAAGCCGCAGACTGCGGAAAACAGGGATAAATATCATCAGCTTAGAGTGGCGGCATACTGCCGTGTATCGACAGAACAGGAGGAGCAGCAAAACAGCTACCAGGTTCAGATCGCATATTATACGGATTTGATCAATCGCAAAAAGGAATGGACACTGGCTGGCATATTTGCCGACGAAGGAATTTCCGGCACTCAATCAAAGAAAAGACCGGAATTTTTGAAAATGATCCGGCTGTGTAAGAAGCAGAAAATTGACCTTGTGATTACCAAGTCAATATCAAGATTCGCCCGAAACACTGTGGATTGCTTGGAGTATGTGCGGCAATTAAAAGACCTTGGAATCGGCGTCATCTTCGAGAAGGAAAACATCAACACAATGACCATGACAAGTGAATTTATGATTGCTCTGTACGGCTCATTTGCTCAGGCGGAGAGTGAGTCCATCAGTAAGAATGTCAGCTGGGGCAAGCAAAAAGCTTATGCAGAAGGCAAGGTGGCGTTTCAATATTCCAAGCTTCTGGGATATCAGAAAGGTGCAGATGGCAAGCCGGAAATTGTTCCTGATGAAGCGGAAACAGTCCATTTGATATACGAATTATTTCTGGACGGATTGAGCTTCACAAGAATAAAGAATGCTCTTGAATCTAAAGGGAAACTGACTGCCATGGGCAATCAGATCTGGAGCGAATCCAACATCAAAAGCATTCTGAAAAATGAAAAATATGTGGGCGATGTGCTTCTGCAAAAAACATTTACTGCTGACTGCATTACCAAAAAGGTTGTGAAAAACAATGGCGAACGTCCCATGTATCTGGTGACAAACCATCATGCGCCAATCATTGATAGGGACACGTTCAACCGTGTTCAACAAGAACTTGCAAGGCGTTCCAGTAAGCGTAAAATCAGCGATAAAACGACTACCGAGCAAGGAAAATATTCCAGTAAATACGCGCTTTCCGAACTTTTGATATGTGGCAATTGCGGCACGCCATATCGTCGGTGTACATGGACGGCTGGCGGTAAAAAGCAGATTGTCTGGCGATGTATCAGCCGTCTGGATCATGGGAAAAAGTATTGTTCCGAATCGCCGACCATTCATGAGGACAAGCTGCATAGAGCGATTCTGAAAGCAGTGAACGAATATCTCGGCTGTGGAGATGAGATTGCAAAAATTTTGAAAGCAAATATCGGCTCGGTTCTGGAGTGCAAAAACCAACAGGAAATTTTGAATCTGGAACAGCGGCTGAAGGATTTAGATAAAGCCCGAAACGACTTGATATCGCTGATTACTGGCGGCGGATGTGATGAGAATAAGCTGGACTGCGAGTTTGAAAAAATTCATGCAGAGGAACAAGAGATAAATGAAAAGCTTTCGGAACTCCGAAAGAATGCAGAGATTTCAACGGATACGCAGAATAAAATCGATTCTGCCATGGAAATGCTGGCACATGAAAACTTTCAGGTTGAAGTGTTTGACAATGTGATTGTCCGCAAGCTGATTGATTGCGTGAAAGTGCTGTCGAAAGAGAAATTACTGATCGTTTTCAAGGGCGGCGTGGAAGTAAAAGCACAGATGGAAAAATAACGAAATATCAAGAAAAACGGCTTGCATTGCAGGTCGTTTTTTCATGGGAGATGAGAATTTGTCAGGAAATTTTGACGGGATTAAAACGCAAAAATTTGGCGTGGAAATTGAGTGTACCGGATTGACGAGAAACGCAGCTGCAAGGGCAATCGGCAGAGTATTTGACAGCGTGCCGGAGCACTTTGGCGGCAGTTACGATAAGTATCATATTTGTGATAGCAAGGACAGAAAATGGGCAGTTGTTTATGATTCCAGCATTCGGCGTGTGGACAAAAACGGCGGTAATGCGTCAAGAGAGTATGCCGTGGAAATCGTCACACCGGTGCTGGAATATAGCGATATTCCACTGTTGCAGGAAATTGTCCGGGCGGTCAGAAGGGCTGGCGGTGTAACCGGAGCACAGTACAATTGCGGTATTCACATTCATGTAGACGGTGCACCTTATACGGCGCAGAGTTTGCGAAACTTGGTGAACATTTTTGCCAGCAAGGAAAACTTCTTGTTTGATATGCTTCAGGTATCGCCTATGAGAGAAACTTACTGCCAGAAGGTGGACAGAGATTTTCTGGAAAAGCTGAACAAGCAGAAGCCGAAAACCATTGAGGAAATTCAGAAATTGTGGTACAGAGGCGATATGAATGAAGTTCATCATCACTACAGTTCAACTCGCTATAAGGCTTGTAATTTGCATAGTTTTTTCGCCAATGGGCATTGGGAGATGAGAGCGTGCAACAGTTCTTTGCACGCCGGTGTGATCAGATCTTACGTGACTCTTGCGCTTGCCATTTCTAATGCTGCGCTGACAAAAAAGTTTTGTTCTCCGCACATTTCGGAAAGTGATAATCTCCGTTACAGTGCAAGGGTCTGGCTGATCTCGTTAGGTTTAAATGGCGACGAATTCAAAAATTGCCGCAAGCATCTGATTTCCCATCTGGACGGCTGCATTTCGTGGCGGCATCCCGAAGATGCGATTGCTCAGCGTGAAAGATTAAAGCAGGAGCGTATCGCCGCCCGTGAGCAGCGTGTCGAGCCTGTAAGCGAGGTTCAGGAACAATGCGAAAACGTACCCGGTGAGCCGGATGAAGCCGTTACGAACGATTTTGAAGAGGAATACGAGGAAGAAGAAAGCATGGGATTTTTAATGTTGATGTAAAGGAGTATTTTTATGGGTAAGAAAATTTTATATGCTGCATACGGAAGCAACATCAATCTGGAGCAGATGGCGTACCGTTGTCCGAATTCCACAGTTGCAGGAACAGCGATGCTGAAAGGCTATGAGCTGCAATTCCGGTATCATGCTACGATTGAGCCGAATGCAGATGCGGAAGTTCCAATTTTGCTTTGGAAATTAGAGGCACAGGATGAACGCTTTTTGGACAGATACGAGGGCTTTCCAAAATATTATCGCAAGGAAGGCATTACTCTTGAACTGAACGGAGAAGCTGTTGAAGCCATGGTTTACATCATGAACGGCGACAGGCCGCTAAAATCACCTACAGCACAGTATTACGATACAATCGAGCAAGGCTACAGAGAAAATGGTCTGGATACAAGCTATCTGGAAACGGCTTTGGCGGAGGCGATTCAGTCGGAGAAATTGGAAATGGATGAAGAAATGCAGATGGGATGGGAGATGTGAGTATGCTGTATCATGGATTTTATGTGAAGATAACGCCTTTGAGAAAGATTCAGAGGGAGAAAAAAGACGGGAGTATTGTTTGTTATGACGGCTTTCAGATTGAGATTTTTTCTGATAGAGCAGAGGAAATCCCGGTGGATGTGTTTACGGCGGTGGTTGGGTTTGAGATTTTGAGCAATTCTGTGCAGGATGCGGCGCAATTTGCAAAGGATGTGATTGACAGCGAGGAAAAGGCGTATTTGCGGCTGCTGGAGGAATATGGCGAGAATGATTGAGTAAATTATGTGAAGGAAGGTTGATGTGGAATTTTTTTGTTATGCTGACGTTATAGAAGTGCTTGGGTTATAGAGATATTGAGGACAGTCAAAAATATTTTATTTTATTTAATGCTTAATTATGCTTGTGAAAACTATTTGTCGAATGCTGTCGAACAAATTGACAATATAATAGAGGCGTTGTATAATTATGATAGTAAGTGTCGGCAACAGTGGATAATTGTATATTATATTTTGTGCGGTTGCTATGTGTAATAAAGAAACAAGGGGGGCATTATGAGTATTTGTGATTTTGAAGAATCTGCATCATATAAAATTAGTAAACATTTATATAATGCACAAAAGGAATTTATCGTTTTGGGCCTTTGCGGTAAAGTGGGGTCTGGCGTATCTGAAGTTGCGGAAATTCTAGAACAGCCCTTTGAAAAATTGCATCTTCCACAACCTGGATTCCAAGATCATGATTCATATGATGCACATGAATATCGTATTCTCTATGCATATGCCAAAAGAAATTGGAAGGAAATTTATAAAATTCGGACTAGTTCTCTTATTACAAGGCACATACTTACAGAAAGCGAAGATAAAATGTGTAGATTTCTTGCATGGATTACAGCAAATAATGAATATCAAGAAGATGACGGAAAGAACAAATATTTAGAACATGTGAAATCTTTTTTCAATTGTGAAATGTCGTTTAGCATAGAGGAGTATCGTAGTAAAGTATACATAGAAAACAAAAACGACATCGCGCCCCGGGAAGTTATATCAGAAGAAATTTCTACTCAGCCCGCCGATGCTATTGAGCATTCAAGCGTTGAAAATACAAGTGAAAGTGAAAAATATCCTTTTAATTTAGAGATAGGAACTGATTTTGATGGAGAAATTCGATTTCGTTATAATTCAGCTGAAAAAAGATGCTATATTTCAAATAAAAATCTATCTAATTTTCTTGATTTTTATGCGAAACGAAGACGAGAAAAGTCAGGCTTTAAAAATAAACTTTGGTATTTAATCTTAAAACAGTATTTATATGACTTTCTGCCAAAAGAATCTTCTAAGTTTTGGGAGCAAATAGGAGAAAGTGTACGTATAAGAGCTTTACAGTATCTGGGGAATAATTTGCGAATTGTAAAGAAACCATTTCTTTCAGATGATGACTTTAAGGATGATGACTTTAAGGATGATGGCTATACGTGCTTGGCTGAGGACATTAATTTAGCGATTAAGGTACTCCGTGCTTACAAATTAACAATTTGTTCTCCTGATGAAACACAATTATGCACTCCAAATACAAAGATTAATAATGATGCAAATTCATATACTATAGTTGTCATTGATTCAATAAAAAATCCGTATGAGTCTATGTACTTAAGACAGCGATATACAAATTACTATTTAATTGGTATCTATACAGAAGAAGAACATCGAAGAGCACGATTAAGAAAAAAAGAACATCTAACGGATGAAGTAATTGATGTTATAGATATCATTGAAAACAATTCTGATTTAAAGAAAGAACTCTTAAAATATAAAGAAAGTCAAAGTAATACGGAAAGTCAGACTAAAAAAGAAAATGCTTTTATTAAAAAAATATATGATCAGATAAAAAAATGTGAGTTGTTGAAAAGTCTTCCTTATATTTCCCCTTTTATTTTTCAAAATGTTCCTGGGTGTTTGGAGACTGCCGATATCCTGATTAATAATAAAACAGATAATCAATCTTATATTTATCTGAAAAAAATTCTGTTGCGTTATATTTGTTTGATTATGAATCCGGCTATCGTTTTGCCAACAAAAATAGAACGATGCATGCAAATTGCATATACTGCTAAATTGAATTCAGGATGCATTTCCAGACAAGTTGGGGCAGCATTAACAGATCACGATTATCATTTATTATCGATTGGATGGAATCAACAGCCTGAAGGACAATTGCCATGTGCTTATAGAGATTTATGTGAGTTATACCATCATTGGAGTCCCGATGATTATAGTGATTACGAAAATAATGATGATTTCCATCTTCAAGAAAAGATAAAAAAACAGGTGGAGGAGTTATTGGATACTTCATCATCACCGCTAGAAAAATTGGGGAAATTACCATCCTATTGTTTTAAGGATTATTATAATTCTATTCTCTATGAAAAAAACCAAGTCCACACCCGTTCACTGCATGCAGAAGAAACTGCATTTTTAAGCGTTGGAGCGAACAATATGCATATTGAAAATGGTATTTTGTTTACAACATCTAGTCCGTGTGAATTATGTTCAAAAAAAGCAATGTATTTAGGTGTTTCAAAAATATATTATGTACAGCCATATGCTGGGATATCACGGGAACATGTTATGAGTATCGGTAAGTATGAAAGACGTCCACAGTTAATTTTGTTTACAGGAGCAATTGGAACAGCATATACGAAATTATACACGCCGCTTTTGCCTAAGAAAGATGAAAATGAAATGTGGCTTACATCCAAAATGGACATTCATTTAATGGATAATATCACGTCCAAAAATTTAAATGAGAATCAAAAATTGGATAAGAGTGGGGGAGATGATTCACGTGTCAGTTCATGAATCAGAAAAGCCAATGGAAATTTCTTTGTCAAAAGATTATGGTCAGGTACATTTAACAAGTAAAGAAATTATAAAATGTCGGGAGGAATTAAGTGGGCTTATTATTGCACCTTTTGATAAATCAAAAGCAAAGGGTGTGGGATACAATTTATCATTATCTGAAATGATTTATTCTATTTCAAAGAAACGTCTCGTTCCAATTTGTCGTGAAGTGCAAGAAACATTTTTTTATTTACATCCACATGAAACAGTTTTGGCACTATCTTATGAATCTATTGAAACAGATTCATGCACAGCAGGCTCATTTCATTCTCGTGTTCGTATTACAGCACAAGGAGTAGGCTGTATATCTACAACATTAGATCCAAAATGGCATGGAATGCTTCTTTTTTCATTCAACAATCCTACAAAAAAGAAAATCAAAGTTGTTTTATCAGCTCGAGATGATGAGGGAATTATAAAACCAAGTCCCATGATAACATTAGTTGCCTGGAAAGTTCCAGAAGATAAAGAAGAAAGTAATTCTCTTTTACTGCGTTTAGATAATCCACCTATGCGCAGCGATATTTGGTCTGAACTCACTTCAAAATCTGTGAGGTTTTTTCGCAATCGTCAGCATGTTGAATTTTGCAGATTAGTTGAAGATTTAACAGCATTTCGTTTTATTCCATCAGAAAAAATTCAATGGACCACTCAGTTATCTCAATTGCTAGTGGAACTTCGAGTTGCAATTGAGGGAAATCAATGCGAAAAAGACGCACGGGCGGTTTTGATTCGTATTAGATCATTCCGCAAGGAAACTCTTCCAATTATATACAATGCAAACATTGTGCCTAGAGTATTACAAAATGATTTGGACAAGCTATCTAAAAGTTTAAGAATTCATGAAAGTAAAGCTTTCATGAATGAAGTGTGCAATGAGAAATATATTGAAATAATTGAATTGACAGAGCGTGAGATACAATACCAGTTGTTATGTGATCAAGTGCATCAAATGCATAAGGAAATTCAAAAACAGGTTCCAGAAGCATGGCACAAAAGCAAACTTGCTCATATACGAAAAATACTTTACGATAATGTTGTACTTTTTATTGCCACTATCATCTCAATAATATTCTTGATAATTAGTTGGCGATTTGAATCAAGTTTGTATATTAGCATAGTTACGGCAATACTTCCATTTGTTTTGTCCGTTTTATTTGAAATCACGAGCAAAAATATAAAAAAGTAATTCTCTGATATCGTCTCAGGAACAATCAATATGAATCAAAAGTTGTTCAAATGATCGATTTTTAGGATATATTTATGTAGTAAAGCATAAGAAGGAGGAAAAGCGATGGAAACATTTACTGATATCCCAGGTGGAAAATGGTGGAAATTTGATTTTCATTTACATACCCCAGGCTCGTATGATTATGGACATGGAGATGAATCACAAGCCAATATTTCTCCAAAAGAATTTCTTATTTGTTGTATGGAAAAAGAACTTGATTGTATTGTGATAACCGATCACAATACTGTAAGATGGATTCCTCAATTAAGGGACGCTTTAGAAGAACTAAGAAGGAATTATAGCAAGTTCAGAGAACTTTTAATTTTTCCTGGATTCGAAGTAAACGTGATTGGAAATATACACTTATTATGTGTATTTGATCCCAAAACGCCATATGAAGATTTAGTAAGTATGCTCCCGCTAATCGGTTATGATGCTGACACTGATACAACTACAAAAACCATTCGAGAAATCATAGAAATTGTAACCTCAAAAAATGGAATTGCTATTCCGGCTCATGTTGACAAGCCGAGTGGTCTTTTTTCCAGTTCTCCTTCTGATGTTCGAGCCGCTTTGTCTGCAAATGGCTTATTGGCATTTGAGGTTGTGGAACAAGCTTTCCATAATGGGCAGTATGCAGATTCCAAGCTACATCTTTCCTATGTGTTAGGAAGTGATTCTCATTGTACCGATACGATTGCCGATAAGTTTACATGGGTAAAAATGGGGGAACCCAATATAGAGGCATTAAGACTTGCATTATTTGATACTGAAGACGGTGTGATCCGTAGTATTGAAGATGTTAGGAATCCTAATTTTATTCAAAGTCGAACATATATTAAATCTTTGAAAGTTTGCAATGGACAGTGTATTGGCAGAAAGGAACCATATGTTGTTACATTCAGCCCATGGTTAAGCAACATAATTGGCGGACGTGGTGCAGGAAAATCAAGCATTCTAAAATTTATTCGATTTATGTTAGACAGGCGCGATGAATTACCGGAAGATTTAAAATCAGATTTTGATTCATTTGCTTGTATTTCTACATCGAGACAGGAGAAAGGAATGTTAACGAATGATACAACTATTGAAATGGTCATGGTTGTAGATGGCGTTGAACATACCTTGAAATATGAAAATGGGAATATTCTCGAGTATGATTTAGAAAATAATTTCTTTGTTCCTGCCACTTCGATTACCAAGCGATTTCCTGTAAGAATATTTGACCAAAAACAGCTTTTTGAAATGACCAAAAATCCATATTTGCTTTTTCATTTTCTTGATGGAGAATGGGATTATGCAAATTGGAAAGTCAAATTTGAAACCGAAACAAATTCGTATAAAAAAGCTGCGCAAGAGCTGCGTGAATTAGAGGAAAAGAAAAAGAAAGCCAAGGAACTGAACGCATCTATCAAAGATGTTGTTTCCAAAATTTCAGTTTTTGAAACGTCGAAGACTCAGAAAATTTTGGACGAAAATCAAAGATTTGACTCCTACAGAAAAGAAATAAAAAGAATATATGATTCCTACTATCCTATTATTGCTATTGAAAAAATGGTGAATGCAGTAAGACTACCTGCAGAAATAGATTTGGTTGATGGATTGGATGAGGAAAGTGCACAGACTTTAAATCGTTGGACATCCAGTTTGCGTAAACTATATGATGTACTATCACAAGCAGTTCGGGATTTCTCTGAATATTGTATTTCATATGAAATGCTTGAGAAAAACTTGAAACTTACGAAATTGATTGCAGAAAACAATGTTCAAATGAAACAGATTTTGCAAGAATTGCGTGAAGCCGGTGTGGAAGGTGTAGACAAATATGCGGATTTAATAAAAGAAAAGAAATTATTGGAATTACAAGCTGCAAATTACGAGAAAATTGAGGATGAAATTGTCGAAAAAAAGAAGGAACTGCAAGATTGCTTGGAAAAAATATACAATCTAGTAATAGAACGATATCACCATAGAGAGCAGGTAATTTCTACGTGGAATAAAATGGGGAATTTGAGACTGAAATTGCTTCCTTTTGGAGAGCTTACTCAAAATGAAAAAACATTTCGTGAGATCATTCGAAAAGATAGTGGATTTGATAATTATATTCTTTATTCTAATGCTGATTCAGATGAACCAGAAGACGGTATTATTTATAGAATTGCGCAGAATGATGGTGATATCACAAAAGCAATTTCTAACCTAAAAGCTGAGAAAAAGAATCTTCTTGGTATTTCATCAGAGTCAAAAGGAAGATTTTTTTCATCGTTGAGAAATTTATATGAGAAGCATATTGAGAGTGTTGATGAATTGACCACATGGATTCCCGATGATAAAATCTGTCTTGAAATTAAAGTTGGAAAGCATTATAAGCCTGTGGATGTTGGTTCTCCAGGACAGAGAACATCAGCTATACTGTCACTTATTTTTGAAATAAGCAAAACGCCCATTATTATCGATCAACCAGAAGATGATTTAGATACTCGAAATATTACCGAAATTGTAGTAAATAGTATAAATAATAAAAAGAAAAGCCAGCAGATTATTATTGTCACACATAATCCAAATATTGTTGTGAATACAAATTCCGAACAAGTTATCCAATTGGACTATGTAAATGGACAGATTGTCACTGTTTGTAGTGGTGCGTTGCAAGATCATGCAGTTAGAGATGGAATATGTAATGTTATGGAGGGAGGAAAGGAAGCGCTTGAAAAAAGATATTATCGTATATTTAAAGCATTAGAAAATTAGCATTTTTTTGTTTCTATCTCTTAGATGTATTATTCATCTATTTTATAGTCACAAGACATAAAAAGCACCTCGATTCCACATCGGAGTTGGCGTGCTTTTTTGTTTGACTTTGCATTGTCTTTGTGGTACAATAAAACAAGGATAGCCGCAATGGAAAGGGTGGACAATATGACAAAAATAGATCTGATTACAGGTATTCTTGGCTCCGGAAAAACCACATTCATCCACGAGTATGCGTCGCATCTGATTCAGCAGGGACAGCGCATTGCTATTTTGGAGAATGATTTTGGCGCTGTTAACGTAGATATGGTGATGCTGCAAGACTTGAAATGTGAGAACTGCCAGCTGGAAATGATTGCCGGCGGCGGAGACCCCTGCTGTCATAAACGACGCTTTAAGACGCAGTTGATCTCCCTGGGAATGCAGCATTTTGATCGAGTTATCATAGAACCCTCCGGCATCTTCGACATGGACGAGTTCTTTGATACGCTGTACGAGTCGCCGCTGGATCAGTGGTTCGAGATCGGTAGCATCCTAACCATTGTGGATGCTGAAATGGATGATGTCCTTTCAGCGCAGATGGAGTATCTTCTGGCATCTGAGGCAGCCTGCTGTGGCAAGCTGATTTTGAGCAAGTGGCAGAATATAAAAGGGGAATCCGAAGAAGACCTTGTTTCCCACATTCTGACCCATCTGAACCGCTCTTTGACAGGCATCCAGTGTAAACGACAGTTCCAGCCGAAAGACGTTCTGACGGCGGACTGGAGCGCTCTCCGTGCGGAGGATTTTTCTGCCATGCAGTCTGCCGGCTATCGCAATTGCAGCTATGTGAAACAGTTCAACACGGAGAGCATCCAAAGCGAAGTCCATTACTTCATGCACATCAATTTGCCCGAAAACCAAATCGAACCGTTGATACAGCAAATTCTGGCGGATGCCGCCTGCGGTAAGATCTACCGTATAAAGGGCGCATTGCCGGCAGAAAACGGCGACTGGCTGAAAGTAAACGCAACCGCAGAGAAAACGGAGATCTCACCAGTCAAAGACGGCCAGGCAGTTCTGATTGCCATAGGTGACAATCTGCACCGGGAGAAAATCGACGCCTATCTGCAAAAGTATAACACCGATCCGGAATATGTTTCTATATAAACGAAAAGCCGCAGGCAAACCCATAAAACGGTTTGCCTGCGGCTTTTGTGCTATTCTGTGTGATTACTGATAGTGTGCCAGAAACTGCTTGGTGCGCTCCTGCGTCGGACGTTCAAAGATCTGCTCCGGAGCGCCTTCCTCTACAATGTAACCGTCTGCCATAAAGATCACACGATTGGAAATGGCTCTGGCAAAGCTCATTTCATGGGTAACAATTACCATTGTCATGTGATCGTCTGCCAGCAGCCGGATGACTTCCAGAATTTCTCCGGTCAGTTCCGGGTCGAGGGCAGAAGTCGGCTCGTCAAAGAATAAAATCGAGGGAGACATCGCCAGCGCACGGACGATCGCCACACGCTGCTGCTGTCCGCCGGACAGTTCACAGGGATATGCTTTCGCCTTGTCTGCCAGCCCCACCTTTTTCAGCAGTTCCATTGCCGTCTGCTCTGCCTCTGCACGGCTTTTTTTCAGAATTAGCCGTGGTGCCTCGGTAATGTTTCGCAGGACGGAATAGTGCGGAAAAAGGTTAAAGTTCTGGAATACCAACCCGAAGTAGTGCTGGATTTTGCGGAACTCTGTCTTCGGCGCATAGACCGGACGCTTGCCGTCCTCAGCGCTGACTGCAAGCTGATCCATGTACGAGATCTTGCCGCTGGAGAGGGTCTCCAGGAAAGTGCAGCAGCGGAGCAGTGTGGATTTTCCCGAACCGGACGGACCGATGATCGAAACAACTTCTCCCGGCTTTACGAAAAAGGAGATATCTTTCAAAACCTGCACGTCTCCGAAATGCTTTTGCAGGTGTTCAACTTCTAAGTAATTCAATGCGGCACCTCTTAAATTTTGTAGTAGTTCAATTTCTTTTCCAGCAGAGACATCAGACCGGCAACGATCAGGTTAAAGGCATAGTAGAAAATTGCAGCAGCCAGATAGGGCAGCATAGATGTTTCTGCGGCAGCGATCATTTGTGTTTCTGTGAACAATTCGATGTAAGAAATTGCAAATGCCAGGGAAGTGTCCTTGACCAGTGTGATAGACTCGTTGGTCACTGCCGGAAGAACACGCTTTATCATCTGCGGCGTAATAATGCGCAGGAATTTCTGCATCCGGCTGTAGCCCAGGATCTTTGCGGCCTCGTGCTGTCCCACCGGGATCGACTGAATGCCGCTGCGGAAAATTTCTGCAAAGTAGGCAGCATAGTTCAGCGAGAACGCAATGATGACTGCCCAAAAGCGGTAGTTCGTGGTCAAGGGCAGACCGAACAGGAAATACTTACCGAAATAGATGACCAGCAGCTGGAGCATCAGCGGTGTGCCACGTACCACAGAAATGTAAAACTTCATCAGCCATTGCACAGGCTTCCAGGCATACATCCGTGCCACGCAGATCAGCAGACCCAGCGGCATGGAAAATACCAGAGTCAGCAGAAAGATCCACGTAGAACGCAGCATACTGTCGCTCAGCTGTGCAACAATATCAAAAAAAGACATAACAAGATTCCTTTCGGAGATTTAGTCAATGACAGAATCCGTCAGATCCCACTTTTCAGCGATCTCAGCAAATTTGCCGTCCTTGCGCATTTCGTCCAGTGTTTTCTGCACCTTGTCACGCAGCTCAGTGTTGTTCTTTGCAAAACCAACGGCATACTGCTCTGCGGACAGAACGTCGTCCAGGATCTTGTATTCGCCGTCACGGGATTCCATCTGATACTTTGCAACGCCGATATCCATAGCGATTGCCTCGACTGCATTGGAATCCAGGTTCATGAATGCGGTGTTGTAATCGGAGACAACGACCAGTTCCTTGAAGGAGTCCTTCAGTTCCTTGTTGTCGTCCTCTTTCAGTGCAGCCTCTGCGGAAGAATCTGTCTGTACGGCAACGCTCTTTCCGGCGAGGTCAGCAAATGTGGCAATGCCGCTGTCAGCCTTGACCACAAATACCTGGGAGTTGTCAACGTACGGGTCTGTCCAGGCATATTCATCCTCACGGCCGTTCATGGTGAAACCGTTCCAGATGCAGCTGATGGTGCCGGAGTTCAGCTCCATGTCCTTTGCATTCCAGTCGATGGGCTGCTTGACCAGTTCCCAGTCGTTCCGCTTGCAGACTTCTGCTGCCAGATCCAGGTCGAATCCCACGTATTCGCCGTTTTCATCCTGATAGCCGTAAGGCGGAAATGCAGCGTCAAAGCCAACGATAAACTTTTCCTTGTCGGCGCTCTTCTTGCCGTCGCTGCTGCTGCCGCAGCCTGCCAGAGAAAATACCATTGTGCCTGCTGCAATGCCTGCCGTCAGACGTGTTGTCCAGTTCTTTTTCATACCAAAAACGCTCCTTTTTTCTGATCCGTGTGGTGGTACAGAATACATCCTGCCGGAAGACGGGATGCCTTTCTGTCATGCAGTTGTTCTCATCGTGTGAGAGCAGTTTCTCAGCGCTTTACGGCGCTACTACATTATTACAAAAACAGTTTTTATTATAACATGGTTTTCCGGTTCTGTCAACCGGGTTTGACGTGGAAAATGAAAGAATTTATCAACATAAGACTGCAAAAACGCAAAAAAATCAAAAAAGGGCGAAAATGACTTGCATTCTTTCCCGTTTTCGATTATAATAGAAAAGAATTGCATTAAAGGCAACACCGCACAAAGCCCGCCTAGCGGCTTTGTACGCAATCTGCTTGCTGATTTTCCGTCATACTGCACAGAAATCCCTTGACATACGACAGTATGCCTGCGGAATTTCTGTGCAATCTGCCGAAAAATCCGGCTTCGCATCTTACGCACAAGCTTTGTGCGGTGTTGCCTAAAGCAATATTAGCCGTGTCAGCAAAAGGACTGACAGAAAGGAAGTTTTTTGTATGAAAAAAGCAACGAAAACGATCGCACTCCTGGCAGCAAGCGCAATGCTCGCCGTATCCATGACCGCCTGCGGCACACCGGCAAACACCGTGTTCAGCGCAGACGATCTGAAGGGAAAGACCATCGGCGCACAGCTGGGTACGACCGGTTATATTTATGCAGGTGATGTCGAGGATGCCAAGGTTGAGCCGTACAACAAGGGTGCAGACGCAGTGCAGGCACTGAAGCAGGGCAAGCTGGATGCCGTTATCATCGACAGCGAGCCGGCAAAGGCATTCGTAGCAAAGAACGATACGCTGAAAATTCTGGACGATCCGTTTGCAGAAGAGGAATATGCTATCGCTTATAAGAAGGGCAATGATGAGCTGGGACAGAAGCTGGACGACGCACTGACCAAGCTGAAAGAGGACGGCACACTGGATGAGATCGTCAGCCACTGGATCGGTGACGATGCAGACCAGCAGTCCTACACACGGGATGACAGCGTAGAGCGCACCGGAACACTGGTTATGGCAACAAACGCTGAATTCCCGCCGTATGAGAGCGTAGACGGAGATACCATCGTTGGTGTCGATGTAGATATGATGCAGGCTGTCTGCGATGAGATCGGCATGGAACTGAAAGTGGAAAACATGGAATTCGACTCCATCATCGCTGCCGTACAGTCCGGCAAGGCAGATGTTGGCGTAGCCGGCATGACCGTAACTCCGGATCGTGAAGAAAACGTATCTTTCACACAGGGCTATGCGACCACAACACAGGTCATCATTGTCCGGAAAGACTAACAGGAGACAGCGGCCGTGAATTTTATTGATAACTTTATAACTAAGTTCCACTCTACGTTTATCGAGAAAGATCGCTGGATGTACCTGCTGGACGGCTTAAAGACCACGCTGCTGATTACATTTTTTGCGGTGATCCTGGGCATGGTGCTGGGCTTTCTCATTGCGATCATCCGCTCGACCCATGATAAGACCGGAAAGCTGGGATTTCTGAATGTCCTGGCACGGATCTATCTGACTGTGATTCGTGGAACGCCTGTCGTTGTACAGCTGCTGATTATCTACTTTGTTATTTTTGCCTCGGTGAATGTGGGAAAAACCTTTGTGGCGGTGCTTGCATTCGGCTTGAACTCTGCGGCGTATGTGGCAGAGATCGTGCGTTCCGGCATCATGTCCATTGACAACGGACAGTTTGAGGCAAGCTCCAGTCTGGGACTGAACTATCCCAAGACACTGCTCTCCGTCATTCTGCCCCAGGCGTTCAAGAATGTGCTGCCGGCACTGGCAAACGAGTGCATCGTACTGCTGAAAGAGACCTCTGTTGCCGGCTATATTGCGGTCATCGACCTGACCAAAGGCGGCGACATCATCCGCAGCCAAACCTATGAGGCATTCTTGCCACTGATCGCCGTTGCGCTGATCTATCTGATTATGGTCATGATTCTGAGTTCTCTGGTAACACGTCTGGAAAGGAGGCTGGCACGCAGTGATCGAGGTTAAACATCTGGACAAGTCTTTCGGCGATCTCCACATTCTGAAAGACATTTCCACCAACATTGAAAAGGGCGAAAAAGTGGTCATTATCGGACCGTCCGGTTCCGGTAAGAGTACCTTTCTCCGGTGTCTGAACCGCCTGGAACAGCCCAGCGGCGGACAGATCCTGTTCGAGGGCGAGGACTTGACACATATGCCTGACCGTCAGCTTTACGCCGTGCGGCAGAAAATGGGCATGGTGTTCCAGCACTTCCACCTGTTTCCCCATCTGACCATCCAGAAAAACATTACCCTTGCACCGGTAAAGCTCAAGCGTATGACACAGGCGGAGGCAGATCAGAAAGCCGCTGAGCTGCTGGAAAAGGTGGGACTTTCCGACAAGGCGAACCAGTACCCGAACCAGCTTTCCGGCGGACAGAAACAGCGTATCGCCATTGCACGTGCGCTTGCCATGAACCCGGATGTGATGCTGTTCGATGAGCCGACCTCTGCCCTTGACCCGGAAATGGTAGGAGAGGTTCTGAGTCTGATGCGTGAACTGGCAGACGACGGCATGACTATGGTTGTCGTGACCCACGAAATGGGATTCGCCAAAGAAGTGGCATCCCGTGTGATGTTCATGGACGGCGGCAAAATCGTGGAAGAAAACGAACCGCAGGAATTTTTCAGCAATCCGAAAAATCCCCGTCTCCGGGAATTCCTTTCCAAGGTACTGTAAGATGGCATACACCGTGAAAATCTCGGACAAGCTGCTGCCGAAATGTGCGTACATCCGGAAAGCCGTGTTCATGGAAGAGCAGGGCTTTCAGCAGGAGTTTGACGAGATCGACGACCGAGCCTATCACGCACTGATCCTGGACGGCGAGACGCCGGCGGCAGTGGGACGGCTGTATACCAAAGATGGAAAAACATACATCATCGGACGGATCGCCGTTATGCCGTCGTATCGGGGAAAGCATCTGGGCGAACGTGTGGTGACTGCTCTGGAAGAGCAGGCGAAGGCTTGCGGCGCAGCGAGCATTGCACTTTCCGCACAGTGCCGTGTGGCAGGCTTTTATGAAAAGCTGGGCTATACCCAGACGGATGATTTTCACATGGACGAGTTTTGTCCCCATGTGACCATGCGGAAACAGTTATAAAAGTCTGTAGGCGTACTTTTTGGAATGTCCCCCTTGAAAAGGGGGATGTCAGCGTAAGCTGACAGGGGGATTATCCCAAATGCTTGTATACTTTCAAACATTTTCCCTTTATTTCTCAAAAAGCAGCGTGGTTTGCACACCTGGATGTATTAACAAGTTCTAAGAGAAGTACAGCACATCGAAACATTTCGGTGTGCTGTTTTTTATGAAAAGTATCTGCGGCTGTTCCGAAAAAACACCGGAAAACGAAAAAAGCCCCGAAACGGAAAGATTTTTTCCCTTTGCAATTCACAATATTGTTTGTAAATATGAGAAAGAAACATATTATTCATCAAAATAAATGTAAATTTCTGCTGAAAAAGCTGGACAATTCCATCTGAAAAATGTATAATGAACTAGGGCAGTTTGTGCAGGGCGTATTTGGAGGCCCTGCCGATGCCGTTTTGCAGCAGAGACTGTGGGATTCGCAGAATGTTTCCGCAGGCTCGCAGTACAGACAGACTTCACACGAGGTGGAGCAGATCTGACACAGGAGGATCATATGAACGAACAGGAAATCAAAGAACAGCTTTGCGACATCTGTCATAAGATGTGGCAGCTGGGCTGGGTGGCAGCGAATGACGGAAATGTTTCCGTCAAGCTGGAGGACGGCACGTTCTTTGCCACCCCGACTGGCATGAGCAAGAGCTTCATCACGCCGGACAAGCTGGTGCGGATCAACGACAAAGGCGAGGTGCTGAAGGGCGCTCCGGGACTTCGCCCGTCCTCGGAGATCAAGATGCACCTTTGCTGCTACCGGGAACGCCCGGACGTAGGCGCTGTGCTGCACGCACATCCGCCGGTGGCGACGGGCTATGCCGTGGCAAACAAGGCGCTGGATGAGTACACCATGATCGAATCGGTCATTGCCATCGGTTCTGTACCGGTAACGCCTTACGGCACGCCGTCTACCGATGAAGTGCCGGAGGCGATCAAGCCCTATTTGCAGGAGCATGACGTAATGCTGCTCCAGAATCACGGCGCACTGACAGTGGGCGCAGACCTTATCACAGCATACTACCGCATGGAAACGCTGGAACTCTTTGCGAAGATCTCCCTCAATGCCCATCTGCTGGGCGGCGCACAGGAGATCTCCCGAGAGAACATCGACCGGCTTTGCAGTATGCGTGCGCAGTACGGCGTGACCGGAAAGCATCCGGGATATAAGAAGTATCCCAACGGACAGAACTAAGCGGAGGGTCTTATGCTGAAACATATTCCGCCGATTCTGACCCCGGAACTGCTGAAAGTGTTGATGGAAATGGGACACGGCGACGAAATCGTGATCGCAGACGGCAATTTTCCCGGTGCTGCCATTGCACAGCGTCTGATTCGTCTGGACGGCCACGGCGTGCCGGAGATTCTGGATGCCGTGATGCGCTTTCTGCCTCTGGACAGCTATACCGAAAAACCGGTTGGGCTGATGGCAGTTGTGCCGGGTGACCCGGTGAAACCCACGATCTGGGAGGACTACCGGTGCATCCTGGACAAGCACGAGCCGAAACGTCCGGAGATCGAATATATGGAACGCTTTGCGTTCTATGAACGTGCCAAGAAGGCATATGCCGTCATTGCCACCGGCGAAACGGCGATCTATGCCAACATCCTGCTGAAAAAGGGCGTTGTTCTGCCGGAGGATATGGCATGAACCGCTATGTACTGGCGCTGGATCTGGGCGCCTCTTCCGGCAGAGCCATGCTGGCAGCCTATGACGGGGAAAAGATCCGTCTCCGGGAAGTACACCGCTTTTCCAACGACCCTGTTGCCAAAGACGGCAGACTGTACTGGAACGTCCCTCAGCTGATGCGTGAGATCGAGCAGGGAATGCAGGCGGCGTATGAAATTGCGCCCTATGAAAGCATTGCCATTGATACCTGGGGCGTAGACTACGGACTGCTGAAAGCCGACGGAACGCTCCTGGAACTGCCCCGGCACTATCGGGACAGCCGCACCAGCGGCATTCTGAAAAAGGCAGAAGAATCCATCACAGCGGCAGACCTGTATGCCCGGACGGGAACCCAGGTCATGGAGATCAACACCCTGTTCCAGCTGATCTGCGACCAGGAGAGCGGCAGGCTGGATGACTGCGAAGTGATGCTGCCGATGCCGGATTTGTTTGCCTATCTGCTGACTGGAACGGTTTCGACAGAACGCTCCATCGCCAGCACCACGCAGATGGTCTCGGCGAAAACCGGCACATGGGACGAGGAACTCCTGTCGCTTTTCCACATTCCCCACCGGATTCTGCCGGAAATTGTGGAAAGCGGTACAGACAAAGGCACACTTTCCCCGGCGGTGCAGCAGCGGCTGGGACTTCCGGCGATTCGTGTTGCGGCAGTCTGCGGACACGACACCCAGTGTGCGGCATTTGCGGCACCGGCTAAGACAGAGCGGCATATCTTTCTGAGCTGCGGCACATGGTCGCTGTTCGGCACAGAGCTGGAACAGCCGGTTCTGACGGAGCAGGCGGCTGCGCTGGCGCTTTCCAATGAAGTGGGCTACGGCAAAAAGGTGACGCTGCTGAAAAACATCATCGGGCTGTGGCTGCTCCAGGAGTCCCGCCGGGAATACGCCCGGCAGGGTGAGAACTACAGCTTTGCCGAGATCGAGACCATGGCGAGACAGTGCCACGAGCCGTCCTGTTATATCGACCCGGACGACCCGGTTTTCACACCGCCCGGAAATATTCCGCAGCGTGTGCAGGCGTACTGCCGCAAAACCGGACAGCATATCCCTGAAACGCCGGGTGCCGTTTTCCGCTGCATTTATGAGAGCCTGGCGCTGAAATACAGCCGGGCGCTGGAAGATCTGGAGGCTTGCACCGGGGCGCATTATCCGGTGATCCATATGCTGGGCGGCGGCGTGAAAGACGGCTTTCTCTGCCAGCTCACTGCGGATTTCTGCCAGCGGCAGGTGACTGCCGGTCCTGTCGAGGCGACAGTCTACGGAAACGCAGCCATCCAGCTGCTGAACCTGAATGCAATTGAAACACCGGATGCGGCACGGCGTTGTATTGCCGCATCTGAAACCATGAGAAATTATCACCCGGGAACGCTCCCGGCGTCTATATATTCCAAAAAAACTTCAAAGAAATGAGGGAATATCATGTATCCTAGAATCGGTATTCGTCCTGTCATTGACGGACGGCAGTTTGGTGTGCGGGAAGATCTGGAAGAACAGACCATGAACATGGCATACGCTGCCAAGAATCTGATCGAATCGAACCTGCGCTATCCCGACGGCACCAAGGTAGAGTGTGTCATCGCTCCTACCACCATCGGCGGCGGCGCAGAGGCATATGAATGTGAAACCTTTTTCCAGACCCAGAATGTCTGCGCAACCCTTTCTGTAACACCCTGCTGGTGCTACGGCAGCGAGACCATGGATCTGAACCCGCTGACCATCAAGGCAGTGTGGGGCTTTAACGGCACAGAGCGCCCGGGCGCAGTTTATCTGGCTGCCTGCATGGCGGCGCACGCACAGCGTGGACTGCCGGCGTTTTCTATCTACGGTCACGATGTCCAGGACAAGGACGACCAGACCGTTCCGGCAGACGTACAGGAAAAGATCCTGCGCTTTGCCAAGTGTGCTGTTGCCGTAGGTGTAATGCGCAATAAGGCATATGTGGGACTGGGCGGTGTCTCCATGGGCATTGCCGGTTCTTACTGTAACTCTGACTTTTTCCAGAAATACCTGGGCATTCGTGCAGAGTGGGTGGATCTGACAGAGATCCTGCGCCGCATCCATCTGGGCATCTACGACCATGACGAGTACGAAAAGGCTCTGGCATGGGTCAAGGAAAACTGTCCGGAGGGCTATGACGTAAACAAGGACGTTCCGGAAGATCGGGAGATCGACCCGTTCGGCATCAAAAAGCCCCGGACACCGGAGGAAAAGGCGAAGGAATGGGAATTCATCGTCAAGTTTACGCTGATCGTGCAGGATATTTTCTTCGGCAATCCCAAGCTGCTGGAGATGGGCTGGGAAGAAGAGAGCCACGGCAGAAATGCGATTCTGGGCGGATTCCAGGGACAGCGGATGTGGACAGACTGGCTGCCGAACGGAGACTTCACCGAGGCGATTCTCAACTCCAGCTTTGACTGGAACGGGAAGAAAGAGCCTACTATTCTCGCTACAGAGAATGACGGTCTGAACGGTACGGCAATGCTGTTCGGCAAGCTGCTGACCGGCACAGCGACCATCTTTGCCGATGTCCGCACCTATTGGAGCCCGGAGGCAGTCAAGCGTGTGACTGGCGTTACACCGTCCGGAAGAGCGGCGAACGGCTTTATCCATCTCATCAACAGCGGTGCGGCTGCACTGGACGGCACAGGTGCCTGCAAGGACGCAGACGGAAACGGCGTCATGAAACCCTGGTGGGATGTGACGAATCCGGATATCCGTGCCATGCTGGATGCCACAGACTGGGCGCCGGCAAACCTGGGCTATTTCCGTGGCGGCGGCTTTTCTTCTCACTACCGCACCCGTGCAGAGATGCCGGTGACCATGATCCGTCTGAATATCCTCAACGGCACACAGCCGCTCTTGCAGATCGCAGAGGGCTATACGGTTGACCTGCCGGATGAGATCCATAAACCGCTGGACGAGCGCACCGACAAGACCTGGCCGACCACCTGGTTTGTGCCGAATCTGACCGGTGAGGGCGCATTTGCAGATGTGTACCATGTTATGGCAAACTGGGGTGCAAACCACGGCTGCCTGGCATACGGACACATCGGCGCAGACCTTATCACGCTGGCAAGTATGCTGCGGATTCCGGTTTCCATGCACAATGTGCCGGAAGAACGCATCTATCGTCCGCACACCTGGAGTGCCTACGGCACAAAGGATCTGGAGGCAGCAGACTATCGTGCCTGCGCTGACTATGGTCCGCTTTACCGATAACTTATATTAGCTGGATGCCGCATCTTTGGTGCGGATTCCATAGATTTTCAGTTGCGCAGAAAACCGTCCTGGGGATGCACCCTTAGGACGGTTTTCTTTTGCTTTGGGAAAATACCGGGAGAATTTCAGCGGCAGCGGCTGGACAACCGGCTGGGGCTGCTGCAAGGCGGCGCAGGTCAGTGCGGCAGCGGCAAGTTTTAGTTTCCACGTGGGCTGCAAGAAGGCAGCACTCCTTTCGGGATAGATTCACAGACTTTCATCATAGCATATTCGGAGAGACCGGGCAATATGTTCGTGGAAACTCGAAGGGTTTCGATTTTTTCTGCGCATTGACAAATCCTGCGGCAGGTGCTATAATGGCAACAACAACTTATGCTGCCGAAAAGGAGAACGCAAATGAACTGGAAAAAGCAATATCAAAAAGCCTTGACATTCAGCTATGACGACGGCAATGTACAGGATAAAAAACTGCTGGATATTCTGAACCGTTATGGGATGAAATGCACGTTCAACGTGAACACCGGGCTGGACTTTGACCACGGCACCTGGGTGTACCGGGATGTGCTGGAAGTGCATCGGCTGAACCTGGCGGAATGCCCGGAACTCTATGCCGGTCATGAGATGGCAGTACACGGCGTGTACCACTATAATCTGACGGAGCTGTCTCCGGCGGAACTGACCGCCGAGTTACAGGAAAATGCGGAGACGATCACGAAACTCTACGGCACAGCGCCGGTGGGCATGGCATATCCCTACGGCGTGTACAACGATACTGTAATCGCCGAACTGAACCGTCTGGGCATTCGCTATGCCCGTGGAGTGGAAAGCTCCCATTCCTTTGCAGAGCAGGCAGATCTGATGCGGTTTCAGCCGACCTGTCACCATGATGATCCGCAGCTGTTCGACCTGGCGAAACAGTTCCTGGAATCCGAGCCGGAAACGCCGCAGATTTTCTACATCTGGGGACACAGCTATGAGTTCGAAGGACAGCAGAACTGGGACAGGCTGGAACGTTTCTGTGAGATGCTGGCAGGCAGAGACGATATCTTCTACGGCACAAACCGGGAAGTACTTCTGCCGGATGAGGAGTCTGAAACGAAATGAGCGGACTGGTACATATTTACTGCGGTGACGGCAAGGGAAAGACCACGGCGGCAATGGGACTGGCGGTGCGCTGTGCCGGGTGGCAGAAACGGGTTCTGGTGGCACAGCTGATGAAACAGGACAATTCCGGCGAAAGGCGCATTCTGGAACAGCTGCCCCAGGTCACATTGTGGCAGACCTATCCCAGCGCAAAGTTTTCGTTCCGCATGACGGATGCGGAAAAGCAGGCGGCGGCAGAATGGTACACGGCGCAGTTCCGGAAAATTGCAGAGACGGTGCAGCACGGGGCGTATGCAATGCTGGTGCTGGACGAACTGCTCTCCTGCATTACCTGCGGATTCCTGCCGGAACAGCTGGTGCTGGATTTTCTGGAAAACCGTCCGGAGGCGCTGGAGGTTGTGATTACCGGGCGTGACCCCAGTGCGGCGCTGCTGGAACGTGCGGACTATGTCACGGAAATGACGCTCCGGAAACATCCCTATGAAAAGGGCATCTCCGCACGAAAAGGAATCGAATACTAGCCCCAAAAACGGAAAAGCGGTATGCGCTTACAAACGCATACCGCTTTTGGTTTCCTATTTCCGTGCCTGCCGCAAAACAGGCGATCATGTTGCTGTGTGTGCCTCTTCTCCCAGAAAAGCGGCGATCTCTTCCCAGCGCTGTTCCGTGAGCGCATAGCCGTGGCGGTAATACGCCCGAATTTTTTCCTCGTTCTGGGTGAACAGCGGGATCGGCTTGATCTGCGGCCGCAGAACCAGAACCTTTTTCTCTTTCTGTGCCTGTTCCATTGCCTGAACCTGGCGCTCATAACAGGCGATGCGTGTGAGGATCGCATGATACAGCATGGGATATTTCTTGTAGTACAGCCGCCGGAGCAGGAGACGCAGCCGGGTGTAGTCTGTGGGATGGGCATTCTCGTTGCCGGTGAGAACGACCAGCACCTTGTCGCAGCCCTGTTCCAGCAGATGCAGGAACGGGATCGGGTCAACGATGCTGCCGTCTACATAGTGCCTGCCGTCCAGCTCTACCGGTTCGCAGATAATGGGCAGGGCGCAGGATGCCTTGATTGCTGTAAACAGGCGCTGCTTGCTGCCTGCATCGGTGAGGTACGCCGGCTTGCCGTCCTCGCAGCAGGTGGCGACAAAATCGGTCTGCATCGACAGATGCCGGTATGCGTCCCAGCTGATGCGGCTGGCGTATTCGTGTGCCATGTGATCCAGGTTGAGAAACCGTCCAGTATGCGCCATGTGGCGGATGCCGAAATAACGGCTGTGGCGTTCCATAATCATCATTTCCAGAGCGACGCCCTGCTGCCCGGAACGGTAGTTTAACACACAGCCTGCTCCGGCGGATGTTCCGGATGCTGCACCGGCATAGAAATCATGTGCCATCAGCGCATCCATTACGCCGGCGGTAAAAGAACTGCGTTCAGCGCCGCCTTCCAGTGCAACTCCGATCATAGAACTGTTGAACTCCTCTCTGCTCACGTTTTGATATGACACTAATTATACCGGATTCCCGGGATTTTGTCAAGTTTTTGGAAGAATCGGGGCGAAACAGAGACGTCCGCTCTGTAAAAAAAATGTTCCGTTTCCGGAAAACGCTATTGACGAACCTCCCGATTTATTATATAATAAAAAGTAAGATATTGCGGTATGCCCGGAAACCGGGAACAGTGCCGCAGATGCTGGGAGAGGAGCGTTACGCTTTTGAAAAAAATAGAAATTTCTGCCTCGATCCTGAGTGCAGACATGGCAAATCTGACCGCTGTGACAGAGGGATTGGAACGGGATGGTCTGGATATGCTGCACTTTGATGTAATGGATGGGCAGTTTGTTCCGAATATTACATTTGGTATGCCGGTTCTGGCGGCAGTAGACCACTGCACAAACCTGTTTCTGGATGTGCATTTGATGATCGCCGACCCCATTCGCTATGTGAAGCAGTTTGTGGATGCCGGTGCAGACCTGGTGACCTTTCACATTGAAAGCAACAGTGACCCGGCGGCGACCATCGCTGCGATACACGATGCCGGCGCAAAGGCAGGCATTGTACTGAAACCGGGAACGCCCTGGGAAGAGGCAATACCCTATCTGGCACAGGTGGAAGTTGTGCTTGTGATGACAGTGGAACCCGGATTCGGCGGTCAGTCGTTTCTCTGGGATATGGTGGAAAAGGTCAAGGCGCTGCGTGCCTATGCAGATGCCAACCAGCTGTCCTATCAGATCGAAGTGGACGGCGGCATCAATGCAGAGACCGCACCCCATGTGATCGAGGCAGGCGCCGAGATTCTGGTCATCGGCAGTTATCTGTTCCGCCAGGCTGACCCGAAGGCAGCCATGGATGCGATCCGGGACGAGGCAGCAAAAATGGCATAAAGCCGCAGAATGCAGGAAAGAGGAGGCAGAAACGTGCAGTCGAAACGTCAGCCGAAAGTGCATACGTATTCGAAAAAACGGAGACGGAAGGTGCGTCCCGGAAGAGCGATCCTTTCCATCGGCTTTACCTTTCTGGTGGCTGGTGTGATCGGTGTTGTGGGCTACAGCGTTGCAAAGCCGATCCTGCAGTATTCCGGCGCAGAGCATTCTCAGACCCAGCCGGAGGAGACGCTTTCTTCTGCGGCGGCAGAAACGGCGGCGCCGGAAGAGTCGGCATCTGCTGCGGTGACAGAGACCACAGCGGCACCGGTGCAGACGCAGGCAGAGGACGGCTATGTGCTGCCGGTCTCAGCACTGGAAAGCAAACAGGCGCTCCAGGCTGCGGCGGCATCGGCACGGGAGAAAATGCCGGACGGCAAACTCCTGGTGATTCCGCTGAAAGTCTCCGGCGGCGAGATCTGGTATCAGACCAGCGCATCGCTGGCGAAGTCCTGCGGCGCAGCAAAGGGCAGCATGACCCTGTCGGAGATCGTGGATACCGTGACTCAGCAGGGCTGGACACCGGCGGCGCAGCTGAGCCTGCTGTGGGATAATCTCTTGCCGGATGCGGATGCTGCGGCAGGGTATCGTGTCACAGACGGCAGCCGCTGGCTGGACAATACCAAGGAAAACGGCGGCAAAGCGTGGGCGAGTCCGTTCAGCACAGTGACGGTGCAGTATCTGACGGAGATCACCGGCGAGGTGAGCCGTGCCGGATTCTCTCAGATCTGGTGCAAGGATGCTGTGTTCCCGGATTTCCGGGAATCCGATCTGAATTACATCGGAGAAAGCGTTCAGAATCCGGAGCGGAGTGCGGCGCTGGTACAGCTGGTGAATCAGCTGGCACAGACTGCCGGCAATGTACCGCTCTGGGTAGAAGTGGATGCAGCAGATGCGGCAGAGGGAACGGCAGAAGTGTTCCAGCCGGATACACTGCACGTTTCCGGCGTTGTGCTGGATCTTGCGGAAAATGCAGCGCAGGCAAAGACGCTGCTGCCGCAGATAAAAACAAAGGCAGGAGATCTGCCGCTTTGTCTCACGGCAGATGCCGGAGCAGACTTGCAGGAACTGAAAGCGGCATCGCAGGATGGAGCCGGTGTGTTCCTGTCGGCAACATAAGCGCCGGCGCTGCATCTCCAAAAGGATTTGAAAAGAACGACTGCTGCGGTGCAGGCGTGCATATACATAGAAAAAGGAATATCGTGTTTTGAAACAGAAACATGGGAAAATGACAGATAAGGTGGCACTGCATAAAACTTGTGCGGCGCTGTTCTGACACAGACAAAGGAGTTGGTCATAGTGGCTGGAAAATTTACTGTATCATTGGGAAAAATTATTGACGAATTTCATCTGGAAACCATCTATATGCCGAAAGACCCGGCAGAAATTCTCATTGACGAAAACGATGTGACCCGTCCCGGCTTGCAGCTGATGGGCTTTTATGAATACTTTAATCCGGAAAGAATGCAGATCATCGGAAAGATGGAGTTTGCCTATCTTTCCACCATCGACGAAGAAACACGTACCCAGCGGCTGGATGCGCTGATGTCCCGGCATATCCCGGCGCTCATCATCGCAAGAGAACTGCCCTATTTCTCGGAAATGCTGGACCTTGCGAAGAAATACGAAGTGCCGCTGCTGCGCAGTAAGGAAAGCACCTCGAACTTCATTTCCGGTCTGATCGCATTCCTGAACCTGAACCTTGCACCCCGTATCACACGCCACGGCGTACTCATCGAGATCTACGGCGAAGGTGTTTTCATTACCGGTGAGAGCGGTGTCGGCAAGAGCGAAACAGCGATCGAGCTGGTAAAGCGTGGTCACCGCCTGGTGGCTGACGATGCGGTCGAGATCCGCAAGGTCTCCAACATCAGCCTGGTGGGCAGCTCTCCGGACAACATCCGCCACTTCCTGGAACTGCGTGGCATCGGTATCATCAATGCACGCCGCCTGTTCGGTATCGGTGCGGTCAAGAATACGGAGAAGATCGAATTGATCGTGGAGATGGAACAGTGGAATCCGGAAAAGATCTACGACCGCATGGGCGTGGACACACAGTTCGCCACTATCCTGGGCGTAAAGATCCCCATGCTGACCATTCCGGTAAAGCCCGGCAGAAACCTGGCAGTCATCCTGGAAGTTGCAGCGATGAACAACCGTCAGAAAAAGATGGGCTACAATGCAGCCGCAGAACTGCTGGATCAGCTGGGACTGGACATGGAGGCAAAGGAAGTCGTAAAGGATTACGATGCGTTTTAAGGACCTGTGAGCTGACAGCGGATACCGGCGGACAGTCGGATACCGCCGTTTCGTTACCACACGCTTTTGCTTGGGAGACAAAACTATGAATGATTGGCAGGAACTCGCTGCGGTTTGCAGGACGTGCAATTGCAGCGTACAGTATGCAGAACCCCTCCGGAATCATACCACGTTCCGGATCGGCGGTGCGTGCGGCGCTTTTGTAAACATAAATACAGAAGAGACGCTGCGCCGGATACTCGGTCTTTGCCGTGACCGGAACTATCCCTACCTGGTGTTGGGAAACGGCAGCAACATCCTGGCGGCAGACAGCGGCTATGCCGGTGTTATCCTGCACCTGGGAAAGGATTTTTCCCGGATTCAGCAGGACGGCGATACGCTGTACTGTGAGGCAGGGGCAACGCTGGGACGCATCGGCAGATATGCTCTGGAGCAGTCCCTGACCGGTATGGAGTGCCTCGCCGGCATCCCCGGAACAGTAGGCGGCGCCCTCTATATGAACGCCGGGGCATACGGCGGCGAAATGGCAGATGTTGTGGTTTCGGCACGCTGTATGTCGCCGGACGGTACGATAACGGAAGTGCCGAAAGCGGAAATGGAACTGGGCTACCGGAAGAGCATTTTCCGGCAGGACGGCAGGATCATTCTGGGCGTGACGCTGCGGCTGCAAAAGGGCAGCTATGGAGAAATCAAGGCAGAAATGGATTCCCTGCTGGGAAAGCGCCGTGCCAAACAGCCGCTGGAACTGCCTAGCGCCGGCAGTACGTTTCAGCGCCCGGTGGGAAACTATGCGTCGTTTCTCATTGACCAGTGCGGCTTGAAGGGTGCCAGCGTGGGAGATGCGCAGGTGAGCAAGAAACACGCCGGGTTCGTGGTGAATACCGGAAAGGCAACTTGTCACGATGTGCTGGAATTGTGTGATTATGTAAAGCAGACGGTATTGGAAAAGACCGGCTATCAGCTGGAACTGGAACCGGTGGTCATCGGAGACCCCGGCAAGCCGGCAGAGCAGCCCGGCAGCTGAAAATGCCGTAACGAGAAAGGATGTGGAGCGTATGCAGGAAACAGAAGATGTCAGAATGCACGTTGTTGTAGTGACCGGAATGTCCGGCTCCGGAAAATCGGTGGTCATGGATGTATTGGAGGATATCGGCTATTACTGTATCGATAACCTGCCGCCGCAGCTGATGGGAAAATTCGTGGACATCTGCCGGGAGTCGGAAAATCATCTGCAAAAGCTGGCAATTGCTGCGGATCTGCGCTCCGGGGATATGTTTACAGATGCGTACCGGACACTGCTGGATATGGAGCGCCAGCCGGATCTGGATGTCAAAATTCTCTACATCGAGGCGGAAGACGAGGTCATCATCAAGCGCTATAAGGAGACACGCCGCAAGCATCCGCTGGATGAGCGTTTCGGCGGCTGCCTGCACAATGCAATCGCCTACGAACGGGAGCAGCTGCTCCGGGTAAAGGGCATTGCGGATTACTATGTGGAGACCTCCTATTTCAGTGCATCTCAGCTGAAAGAACAGATCCGGGAAATTTTCCTGGACAATTCCTCAGACTCCATGTCCATTAAGGTGACATCGTTCGGGTTCAAGTACGGCGTTTCCACAGAGTCTGACCTGGTGTTTGACGTGCGCTGTCTGCCGAACCCCTACTATATCCCGGAACTGCGCCACCACACCGGCTGTGAAAAATGCGTGCAGGACTATGTGATGTCCTTTGAACAGTCCCAGACGCTGATGAAAAAGCTGAAAGATCTCCTGGATTTTCTTATCCCCCTGTATATTCAGGAGGGAAAGAGCCGTCTGGTAATCGCTTTCGGCTGCACCGGCGGAAAGCACCGTTCTATCACGTTCACAGAGCTGATCGGGGACTATCTCATTTCCAAAGGAATGCACGTTGTTAAGCAGCATCGTGACATCGGGAAAGACCGGTCGTAACAGCAAGGAGGAGAACGGTGTCATTTTCCAATGATGTACGGGAAGAGATCGCCAGAAGCATCACGGACAGAGATCGGCAGTTCGCCTGTCTCTATGGCATCCTGCTGTATTCCCGTATCTTTACCCCGCAGCAGGTAGTGCTGCAAAGCGAAAGCCCGGTGTTTGCCCGGCTGATGCCGGTTTTGTTCCGTGCAGTGTTCCAGGCGGAGCTGCGTCCGGACGTGCGGACAGTTTCCCGTGGCGGAGACCAGTTTATGGTCAGCTATACCATTACGGATGCGGCGCAGATCGGGCGGATCTGTGAGGTGTACCACATCCATCCCGAAAAGCGGGAGATTCGTCTGTCCAACCTGGTGAACAACAGCCTCAGCGCATTTCTCGCCGGGGTTTTCTTCGGCTGCGGCAGCGTCATTGACCCGAACAAGGAATACCATCTGGAATTCAACACGCCCTCTGCGCTGCTCTGCGGAGACCTGCAAAAGGTGCTTGGCAGCATCGGCGTGGCAGGCAGATCGCTGGTGCGGAAGAATATGTATGTGCTGTATCTGAAAGACAGCGAGCATATCGAGGACACGCTCACCTGCATGGGCGCCCAGCAGTGTACCATCGAGCTGATGAACATTAAGATTCGCAAGGATATGCGCAATAAGGCGAATCGGGTGCGGAACTGCGACGAGGCGAACATCAACAAGGTGGTCAGTGCCGCCATGCGTCAGATGCAGGATATCCAGCTGATTATCCGATGCGGTCAGCTGGAAGCGATGTCGCCGGAACTACAGGAACTGGCAGAACTGCGCCTGGAAAATCCGGAACTGAGCCTAAAAGAACTGGGCGAACTGCTTTCCAATCCCATCGGACGCTCCGGTGTCAACCACCGCTTTCAGAAAATCGCCGCTATGGCAGAGGAGTTGAGAAAACGTGCCGCAAATTCCTGAGAATGCCTTTGTGCATCTCCATGTCCACAGCGAGTACAGCCTGCTGGACGGTGCCTGCCGCATTCCAAAGCTGATCGAGCAGGTGAAAGCCATGGGACAGACGGCGGTGGCGCTGACGGATCACGGCGTGATGTACGGCGCATATCCGTTTTATGAGGCAGCCCGGAACGCCGGAATCCGTCCGATCCTCGGCTGTGAAGTCTATGTGGCAAAACGCACCCGGCACGACCGGGAGCATCTGCTGGATCGGAAAAGCTATCATCTGATCCTGCTCTGTGAAAATCAAAAAGGCTATCAGAATCTGGTGAAGCTGGTTTCGCTCGCCAGCCTGGATGGCTTTTATCAAAAGCCCCGTGTGGACTGGGAATTGCTGTCCCAGTACCATGAGGGCTTAATTTGTCTGTCCGGCTGTCTCGCCGGAGAGGTGGCGCAGAAACTGACAGGGGATGACTATGCCGGCGCCAAGGAAACGGCGCTGCGGTATCGTACCTTGTTCGGCGCAGAAAACTATTTCCTGGAGATTCAGAATCATCAGATCCGGGACGAACTGCGCAATCTGCCCCAGCTGATACGGCTTTCCCGTGAGACGGGGATTCCGCTGGCTGCCACCAACGATGCCCACTATATCCGCCGGGAAGATGCTGCCATGCAGGAGGTACTGCTCTGCATCCAGACGGGAAAAAGCCTGGATGACCCGGAGCATATGCACTTCGAGACCAACGAGTTCTATCTGAAATCCACGGCGGAAATGGCTGCGCTGTTTGCAGATGTTCCGGAGGCGGTCACCAACACGGCGAAGATTGCAGAGCGCTGTCATGTGGAGTTCCAGACCGGAAAGATCTGGCTGCCCAAGTTCACCATGGACGGCGTGTCGGACTGCCGAAAGCTGTTTTTGCAGCTGTGCCGGGACGGCTTGTATCAGCACTACGGTGCGCATCCGTCCAAGGAGGTGCTTGACCGGCTGCGCATGGAAATTTCCGTCATTACCGAAATGGGTTATGTGGACTATTTCCTCATCGTGTGGGATTATATCAACTTCGCACGCCGCAATGATATCCCGGTGGGACCGGGGCGTGGCTCCGGTGCAGGCAGTCTCTGTGCTTACTGCATGGGCATTACCCAGATCGACCCCATCCGGTATCAGCTGCTGTTCGAGCGCTTTCTCAATCCGGAACGTGTCAGTATGCCTGACTTCGATATCGACTTCTGCATTGAGGGCAGACAGCGTGTCAAGGAATATGTGATCTCCCGGTACGGCGCAGACCGTGTGTCGGAGATCATCACATTCGACTTAATGAAAGCCCGTGGCGCAGTGCGGGATGCCGGACGGGCGATGGGGATTTCCTACGGACTCTGCGACAAAATTGCTAAGTCCATCGACTCCAGAAATACCATTGCCCAGACCATGGAGAGTAAGGACGGGGCTGACCTGCGGAAACTGTATGAGACGGATGCCACTGCGAAAAAGCTGCTGGATATGGCGATGCAGCTGGAGGGAATGCCACGCCATGCCTCCACCCATGCCGCCGGTGTCCTCATCTCGGCAGTTCCCATTACAGACCTTGTGCCGCTCCAGCGCAACGATGAGACCATTGTGACACAGTATCCCATGGGCGTGCTGGAGCATATGGGACTGCTGAAATTCGACTTTCTGGGACTGCGGAATCTGACCATTATCCGGGACTGTGTCCGGGCAGTGCAGCAGTACGAACCGGATTTCTCCATGGATGCTATATCTCTGGATGACCCGGCAGTGTACGAGATGCTGTCCCGTGGGGATACTGCCGGCGTGTTCCAGTTTGAAAGCGCCGGGATGCGCCACGTGCTGATGCGTCTGAAACCACGCTGCCTGGAAGATCTGACGGCGGTGCTTTCGCTGTATCGTCCTGGTCCACGCTCGTCTATCGACCTCTATCTGGAAAACCGCAGCCACCCGGAAAAGATCGCCTATGCCCATCCGCTTTTGGAACCGATTCTAAAACCGACCTACGGCTGCATGGTGTACCAGGAGCAGGTCATGGAGATCTGCCGGGTACTGTCGGGCTATTCCTACGGCAGAGCAGACATTGTGCGCCGTGCCATGGCAAAGAAAAAGCAGGATGTCATGGAACGGGAGCGCCAGGCGTTCGTCTACGGCAGTGACGGCTCAGACGGCAGTTCGCCCTGCTGCGGCGCAGTGGCAAACGGTGTCTCTGCGGAAACGGCAAACGCCATTTTTGATGAGATCGCCGTGTTTGCAGACTATGCCTTTAACAAATCCCATGCGGTTTCCTATGCGTACCTGGCGTATCAGACGGCATATCTCAAGGTGCATTATTTTGCGGACGATATGGCGGCACTGCTGACCAGCGTCATGGGCGATACCACCAAGACTATGGAATACCTCACCGCCTGTCAGAATGCCGGGGTAAAAGTCCTGCCGCCTCATGTCAACGAAAGCACGGCAGTATTTGCAAAGTGTGGCGACCACATCCGGTTCGGCTTGCTGGCAGTAAAGAACCTGGGGCGTGGCTTTATCCAGGCAATGACGGAACAGCGGCAGAAAGAGGGAAACTTCACTAGTCTGGCAGACTTCTGCCGGAGAATGCTGCCCTGCGGTCTGAATAAGCAGGCACTGGACAGCCTGATTCGCTGCGGTGCGCTGGACGGGCTGGGACTGAACCGGCGGCAGATGATCGAGTTCCAGGAACAGGTGCTGGCAGACTGCCGGGACGAGCGGAACAGCATTGTGACCGGGCAGATGAACCTGTTCGGCGGTGCAGACGAAAGGGCAGTCCAGGAGACGCAGATTCCGCCGCTGGCAGAGTATGACCGTGCATTTCTGCTCCAGCTGGAACACGACAGCCTGGGGCTTTATCTTTCCGGGCATCCGCTGGAACAGGTGGAGTGGCTGCGCCGGCTTTGTCACGCCGTGGATGCGGCATCGCTCCGGGAACAGAAAGATGGTGCATCGGTACTGCTGATCGTGACGCTCCAGCACATCAAACAGCACACCACAAAACAGGGAGAGACCATGTGCTTTCTCACCTGTGAGGACAGGAGCGGCACGGCGGACTGCGTGGTGTTCCCGTCCCTGTATCCGGCGGTGCGGCAGTATCTGGAAAAGGAGGCTGTCCTGTGCATCCGTGGAAAGCTGACGCAGAAGGAAGAGACCGTCAGCGTTTTGTGCGACAGCGTTCTGACGGAGGAAGGATTCCGGCGCACCATGTCCCAGGGCAGGCTCTGCATCAAGACGGACTCCCGGCAGACGGAAAAGCTCCACGCACTTGCGGCGCTGGTGCAGCAGTATCCGGGAGATGTGCCGGTCTGCTTTTATCTGACCGACCGGAAAAAGATGCTCTCTCTGCGTGGCGGACAGGCGATGGCGGTGCAGCCGGAATCGTATGCCGCACTCTGCAGACTGGTTCCGCCGGAACAGATCGGGTTCCTGCCGGCAAAATAGACATTTTCATTTTTTGTGCAGAGTTGCTCAAATTTTGCATGGAACTTGTTAACTTTTTCGAATACCACTTGACAACCCGGGAAATATCAGTATAATAGAATAGGAATGGAATGGTGAATGCGTATGCGGCTTTCAAGCTGCGCTGCCGTTTCAAAATTTTGCCATGCGGCGGAATGGAGAATACGTTTATGATTAAAACGATTGGTGTATTGACAAGCGGCGGCGATGCGCCGGGTATGAATGCAGCAGTACGTGCTGTTGTTCGTGCGGCTCTGAAAAAGGGCATGACAGTATATGGCGTAAAGCGTGGCTACTGCGGCCTGCTGGACGATGACATTGAGCCGATGGACGAGATGAGTGTTGCCGGTATTATCAACCGTGGCGGCACCATGCTGTACACTGCAAGAAGTGCGGAGTTCCGCACCGAAGAGGGTGTGCTGAAGGCAAAGGCTACCTGTGAAAAGTATGGTCTGGAAGGTCTGGTTGTCATCGGCGGTGACGGTTCGTTCCGTGGCGCAGCAGATCTGTCTGCACACGGCATCCTGTGTGTAGGTCTGCCGGGTACCATCGACAACGATATCGCCTGCACCGATTACACCATTGGTTATGATACTGCAATGAATACCGCAATGGAGCTGATGGACAAGCTGTCCGACACCAGCCAGTCTCACTATCGCTGCAGCGTTGTTGAGGTTATGGGTCGTGGTGCAGGTTACATTGCGCTGAATACCGGTGTTGCATCCGGCGCACTGGAGATCATCACAAAGGAAAAGCCGTATGATCTGGATAAGATCGCTAAAAAGATGATGGAATTCAAGGCAAGAGGCAAGCAGAACTTCATTATCGTTGTTGCAGAGAATATCGGTCATTCGGAAGAGATCTGCAAGCTGATCCAGGAAAAGACCGGCATTGAATCCCGTGCAACCATTCTGGGTCACGTACAGCGTGGCGGTTCTCCGACCGTTCGTGACCGTGTTGCTGCAACTGAAATGGGCTACTATGCAGTTGAACTGCTGGAGCAGGGCATCGGCAACCGTGTTGTAGGTATGCAGGGCGGCAAGGTCGTTGACTTCGACATCCAGGAAGCTCTGTCTATGACAAAGCCGTATGATGAAAAGCTGCATCAGATCGCAGAAGATGTTGCATTCTAATGAAACTGTAAAAGAATGCTGAAAAGGGGTGGACGTGCGAAAGTGCGTCCACTTTTTTGTTTGGCATATCTGGAAAACACGGAATCCCATACGCAGTCAGATTGCGGATTCCCCGGCATATCCAATCGGATGCCTGTGGATTTTTTAGGCAATCTGCTGAAAAAACAGCTGCAAATTTTGTGCGCAGGCTTTATTTTGTGTTTCCCTTGCAATTTTGTGCAATTTGCAGTATAATAGAAATGATATGTTGTCCGGAAAAATTTCCCGACGGGGATATTTCCGGCAGAAAAAGAAAGAAGGAGAATGTACATGGATACCATTGGATTTATTGGTGTTGGCAATATGGGCAGTGCGATTCTGAAAGGAATCGCCGGCAGCAGCCTGAAACAGGAAACCTCGCTGTTCGCATACAACCCGACCGAGGCGAAAGTTGACGCTCTGGCAAACTGCGGCGTGCAGAAGTGCGGGAGCGCAGCCGAAGTGGTGGAAAAGAGTCAGTACGTATTCCTGGCGATCAAGCCGCAGAAGTTTGAAGAGGTGCTGCCGCAGATTGCAGATGCAGTGACAGAAGAGACGGTTCTGGTCTCTATCGCTGCCGGCATCGGTGCGGACTTTATCCGGAAAATGACAAAGCCCTATGCAAAAGTGGTTCTGGCGATGCCGAACACACCGCTGCTGCTGGGCGAGGGCGCAACTGCACTGGCGAAAGACGATGCTGTCAGCGATGCGGAATTTGCTGTGGTACAGCGCATTTTCGGCAGCTGCGGCATGACCGCTGTCATTGCGCCAGAGCAGATGAAAGAGGTCATCGCCATTAACGGCAGCAGCCCGGCTTTCATCTATCTGTTTGCGAAAAGCTTTCTGGATTATGCCGCAAAAGTGGGTCTCCCGGAGACATCGGCAAAGGAACTGTTTGCACAGTCGCTGATCGGTTCTGCAAAGATGATTACGGACTCCGGCTATTCGATCGACGAACTGATCCGCCAGGTCTCTTCGCCGGGCGGAACGACGCTTGCCGGTCTGGATCAGCTGTACGAGGGCAAGCTGTCTGATGCTGTCCGGAATGCCTGCGAGAGCTGCACCAAGCGTGCATACGAGCTGGCAAAATAAGAACCCGTTTTCACAAGACACATATATACGCTTGTGAAAACAGGTTCTGAGAAATCATAATCAAGAAATATACCGCATAGGATGAGAGCAGGTACAAGCCAATTTGCAAAGCAAAGGAGCGATCTGTGATGATCCGAAAGCGAACAACACTGACAACAACGGAACGCAGACAGCGGCTGTTCTGCCTGCTGTTTGGCTGCATTTTACTGGGGACAGCCTGGGGCATGGTCATGCTGCGGTGGCAGTATGACGGCGTGCCTACGGGCTGGGCAGGCTTTCTGGGAATGTTTTTTCAGACCAAGCCTACTCTTCCGGCACTCTGGACGGAGAGCGCAGGGGACATCCTGCTGTTCCTGCTGGCGTTTTTTCTGCTGGGCTTTTCGGCTGTGGGACAGCCTTTTGCGTGGCTGCTGCTGCTGACCTACGGCGTGTGCATGGGCGGCACCTTGCAGACACAGTGCAGTGCCGGCGGCGCTTTTGTGCGCAGTACGACGCTGCTGTGCTATTTTGTGCCGATGTCGGCGCTGCTGGTGCTGGCGGCGAGGGAATCCCTGCGGTTCTCCGGCTATTTCACTGCCTACGGTTTCCGGAATGAGCCGGAAGAGCAGATGTATCACCAGCTCCGGATGTACTGCGCCAGATTCGTTGTGCTTGCAGTGTTTCTGCTGCTGTTCGGGTTCGCCTATGGGACGGCGTTCTATGCGGCGGTAAAATAAGGGCGTGCTTTCTTTCCGGCACGCTCTTCGGAAAGGAAGTTTGTCTATGGGTCTGTTTGGATCGAATTACGAGCGTGCCGGTTCCGGTATCGCAAAAAATGCACCGAAGAAAAAAGGCTTTTTCCGCTTTTTTGAGATATTCGGCAGAAAGTTCTGGAAACTGTTTGAGCTGAATCTGCTGTATTTTCTCAGCTTTTTGCCGGTGATCGGCGCAGTTGTCCTGGCGCTTGCCCTCGACTCCCAGCTGGGAATCATTCTGGCGGCGGCCTGTCTGGTGCTGTTTGCTGTAATTATCGGACCGGCAACGGCGGCGCATACGAAGATCCTGAAAAATTTTGTCATGGAAAAGCCTACGTTTCTGGTGCATGACTTTTTCAAGGCGTTCCGTTCGGAATTCAAGTATTCCTGTATTATCGGCGTGCTGGACTGCTTGCTGGCGTGCTGCATCTCGGCGGCGTTTTATGTATATCCGAAGCTCATTGAGCAGTCGGGGAGCAAGGTGTACTACATCTTTTTTGCCATTACGCTGAGCATCGGCGTCATCGCACTTATCATGAATTTCTACATTTTCCCCATGCTGGTTTCCACGAACCTGTCTCTGAAAAATGTGCTGAAAAATTCCCTGGCGCTGTCTGTGGTCGCCTTGAAAACCAACATCATCACCACGCTGATCCTGGCGGCTGTGATCGCAGTTTATGTGCTGGTATTCATGTTTGTGAACATCAAGTACTCCATGATCCTGCTGTTCCTGCTGCCGTTTATGCCGGCATCCTGGCTGGGATTGGTGATTACCTTCCAGTCTTATCCCATCATTCAGAAGTACATCATCAACCCGTACTATGAACAGCGTGGCGAGGTCAATCCGGAACTGGCGCAGGTCTCTGCGTCGGAAGAGGAGACCGTGTTCGAGGACATGGGCGGCAAGGAAAAGCCCATTGAACCGCCGAAAAAAGCCGGCGGAAAGCAGTCCGGCGGAGGACGTACCCACAAGGGAAAAGGAAAAATTATTTCTTAATTTACAAAATAAATACTTTACAAGTGCCGGAAAATGTGGTATAATAACAAAGGTCATGTACTTGGAATCTGGAGTAAGCCGGAGAAAAGCGGATTTCCGCTTTCGTAACGGAATATCACCTGCCTTTTTCTATGTGCATGATAATACTAAATGAGGTGAAAGAAAATGCTGCTGAAAGAAGAAAAAACTGAGATCATCGAGAAAAACCGTACCCACGAGAACGATACCGGTTCTCCGGAAGTACAGATCGCCATTCTGACAAAGAGAATCAACGATCTGACTGCACATCTGAAGTCTCACAAGAACGACCATCACTCCAGACGTGGTCTGCTGAAGATGGTTGGTCACAGAAGAAACCTTCTGAACTATCTGAAGAAGAAGGATGTAAACCGCTATCGTGCAACAATCGAGAAGCTGGGTATCCGTAAGTAAGATACAACGACGAAAAAAGGGAAAGGCAGTACAGAGCCGAGTGCTTTGTCTGCCTTTCTGTGTATGATAACGATTCCAAAAACAGGCATTCGCATTAAGCCGTGTACTTCATCGGGCGCTGCAATTGTCGAAGTATAGGGCTTTTTGCGAATTCGGGTGGCTGGAATCAGGAAAGGAAAGACAAGATATGTTTGAGAACGCACAACGATTTGAAACAACCTTTGCCGGCAGACCCCTTTCGGTCGAGACCGGAAAGACCTGCGCTTTGTCGAACGGTTCCTGCTGGGTACGCTACGGCGATACCGTGGTGATGGCGAATGTCACTGCAAGCGCAAAGCCGAGAGAGGGCATCGACTTTTTCCCGCTGTCTGTGGACTATGAGGAACGGATGTATTCGGTGGGAAAGATTCCCGGCTCTTTCACCAAGCGGGAAGGAAAGCCTTCGGAAAAGGCGATTCTGACCTCCCGTATGGTAGACCGTCCGATTCGTCCGCTGTTCCCGAAGTCCATGCGGAATGACGTTTCCGTTGTCATGACGGTTCTGGCAGTGGACCAGGACTGCGCACCGGATATTGTGGGCATGATCGCCACTTCTATTGCGCTGTCCATTTCCGATATTCCCTGGAACGGACCGATTGCCGGCATCAGCGTAGGACTGGTTGACGGCGAGATCGTGCTGAACCCGACGCTGGAACAGCGCCAGCACAATGACCTGCATCTGACCGTTGCCGGCACTAAGGACAAGATCGTCATGATCGAGGCTGGCGCCAATGAAGTGCCGGAGGATACCATGCTCCAGGCAATTCTCACCGGTCACGAAGAGATCAAAAAGATGGTTGCCTTTATTTCCGACATCCAGGCAAAGATCGGCAAGGAGAAGTTTGTCTTTGAGGCGCACGAGGTAGACCAGGAACTGTTCGAGAATGTTGATGCAATGGTGCATGACCAGGTGGCACACGCTCTGGACACCAACGACAAGAACGAACGGGATGCACGCCTGCGCCCGATCATTGATGCGGCACACGAGACTTTCGATGCCGTTTGCGGCGAAGAGACCGGCATGATTGACGAGATCCTGTACCTCATCCAGAAGAAGATCGTCCGTGCATGGCTCTATGAGGGCAAGCGTGTGGACGGCAGAGGCATTGATGAGATTCGTCCGCTGGCGGCTGAGGTTGGCGTTCTGCCCCGTGTACACGGCACTGGTCTGTTTACCCGTGGTCAGACACAGGTGCTGACTGTGGCAACACTGGGACCGGTCAGCGACAGCCAGAAACTGGACGGTCTGGACGAAGAGACCTCCAAGCGGTATATGCACCAGTACAATTTCCCGTCCTACTCTGTAGGCGAGACAAAGCCCAGCCGTGGACCGGGACGCCGTGAGATCGGTCACGGCGCACTGGCAGAGCGTGCGCTGATTCCGGTGTTGCCCACGGTGGAAGAATTCCCGTATGCAATGCGCCTGGTCTCTGAGGTACTGTCCTCCAACGGCTCTACCTCTCAGGCATCGATCTGCGGCTCGACATTGGCGCTGATGGATGCCGGCGTGCCGATTCATGCACCGGTTGCCGGTATTTCCTGCGGTCTGATTACACTGCCCAACAGCGACGAGTTCAAGACTATGGTAGACATCCAGGGTCTGGAGGATTTCTACGGCGATATGGACTTTAAGGTTGGCGGTACCAAGAAGGGTATCACTGCCATCCAGGTGGACATCAAGGTAGACGGTCTGACACCGGCGATCATCGCAGAGGCATTCGAAAAGACACGCAAGGCTCGTCTGTACATTCTGGATGAGATCATGCTGAAGGCAATCCCGGCACCGAGAGAGACCGTAGGCGAATATGCGCCGAAAATGCTCCAGATCAAGATCCCGACCGACAAGATTCGGGATGTCATCGGACAGGGCGGTAAGGTCATTCAGAAGATGTCTGCGGAATGCGGCGTAAAGATCGACGTAAACGAGGACGGAAACGTATTCATCAGCGGCATTTCCATGGATGGCTGCCGCAAGGCATACCAGATGATCGAGACCATCGCCATTGACCCGGAGGTTGGTTCGATCTATAAGGGCAAGGTAGTTTCCATCAAGCCGTTTGGTGCGTTCGTGGAGATCGCTCCGGGACGTGACGGTCTGGTGCATATTTCCAAGCTGGACAAGGATCGTGTAGAACGTGTCGAGGACGTGGTCTCTGTGGGCGATGCTGTGATCGTCAAGGTCATGGACATCAAGGACGGCAAGATCAGCCTGTCCCGCAAGGATGCGCTGGAAGAGCTGGAGGCTCGCCGGAAACAGCAGGCAGAACAGTAAGAAAAAAATATTTCATAGATAAGAAAAGCGCTGTGCAGCGGAAATGCTGCACAGCGCTTTTTGCGTATAAAAGTGTGGAATGCTTACTCTGCTGTGGTTTCAGTAGAAGTGTTCTTTTCCTTTAAGAACAGAGTGATTACCAGTACCACTGCGAAAATTACGGAAAGCACTGCCCATACGGTCAGATCTCCAAAGTTTTTGCTCAGATTTGCAAAAGCGAAAATTGCGGCGAGTGCATACAGAATGATCGCTGCAATAGTGCCGCCTTTTGTTTTTCTGGCAGCAACTGCAACAATGCCGGCAGCCAGCAGGAAAAATCCAGTGAACAATCCGCCGGCGCCGCTGGAACTGTCAGCTTCGGAAATTGCTTCGCCGATACCGGCGGCACAGGACTGGAATCCCACAATTACGGAAATCACAATGGTGAGAATGCCAAGAACCATGCGCAGAATGACTGCGCCGTTTTTGTAAATTGTTTTTTGACCTTTTGCCATGATAAAATACCTCTACTTTTTGATTTTTTACTGTACAGAAACCTTAATCGGGTCGGATTCTGCTACGGTTTCATAATTACTATTGCTGATTACCAGTTTGAATTCCAATTCGTTCATTTCTTCCGGAAGGTCTTCCCCGATAAATGACATGGTATCGTCAGCGTATTTTCCAGCTGCAACTTCGGCATATAGAGAGCCGTCGTACATCACATTGTCTATGGAAATATTTTCCGCACGAACAGTGTAGGTTTCTGTACCGTTGTTTTCGATGAGAAATTGGAATTGTGTTCCCCAGATATCGTCGTCCACTTTGCCGGCATAAGAAACGACTACGCCATTCGATTCATAGATCTTGTCAGCCTCTGTCTTTTCGCTGGTGATGCTGTCATCGATAACCAGAGTGACTTTTTCGGTGTCGGCAATCGTGTCGTATGTGTCACTGTCGACGATGTGGAAGGAAAGTTCAATCGTTCCCAGGTCGTCCTTGCTGGAAAAATAGATTGTGTCATTTGCTGTTTTTCCGGATGCCACATCACAAGAAAAATATGGGTCGTCCATGACCCCGTTGACAGAAGTTTCTCTGGTCTGAACGGTAATATTTTTGTCAGACAGATTCTCAATGGTAACCTTCAGCCCCTTGCCCATCCAGCTTTCTTCGTCAGTACCGGTGTAGGTAATTCGGGCAGTGCTGTCCTCAAACAACACTTTTGATTGGTTAGCAGTATCGGCGTTTTTTTCTGCCTCGCTGCTGTTCTCGCTTTGGTTCTCTTCCGTTTCACTGCTTTCTTCTGCAACACTGCTTTCACCAGCAGAAGATTCCTTTGCCTTTTGGGAAGAACTGCTGGTTCCGGCACCGGAACAACCGCCCATTGCCGCAATCATCGAAATTGCCAGCAACCCTGCAATCCATTTTTTACGCATAACGTCCTCCTTAGATTTGTTTTCGTCACAGATTTCTGAAATGTGACAGCTATATTATAGCACGTTTTGTTCTAAAAGTCAATAGAACGTTTTGTTCTAGCATAAAATAAAACCATAATCTTGAAAGGGTGATATTTTATGCAGTATATTCGAATCCGCAATTTACGGGAGGACATGGACATGACGCAAACTGACATGGCGAAGAACTTGTTTATCAGCCAGCGCACCTATAGCTATTATGAATCCGGCGGCCACGATATTCCCACCGAAGTCCTGGTGCGCCTGGCAGACTTTTATGACGTCTCGGTGGATTATCTTCTCAACCGGACGGACAAGCGTGAGATCAACCGATAAAAAAACCGCATTTCCAGAACCTCTGAAAATGCGGTTTGCGTGATAAATGGACTTGCCTTATCAGTTGCATGGAGCGGTGCTGCGTTTCTTTCGGCTGTGACGCCGGAGCAGGCTGTTCCCCAGGAACAGCAGTACTGTAATGCCGACCCCTGCGGCAGAACACCAGCGTCCCTGCTTTGCCAGCGGTGCCGCATAGGTGATGCGGATGCTGTGGCTGCCGGCGGAGATGGGACAGCCCAGGAAGTCCTTGTCCGTGCGGTAGTATGCAGTGTCCTTGCCGTCGATGGTGACGTGGAATCCGGTGTCATAGGGGACAGCCAGCACAAACCAACCGTCCTCTTTCACCTGGATGTCGCCCTCCATGGTGTCGTCGCCCAGATTATCATGGCGCAGCTCCCAGGGGCTGAGCTGTTCAGCCGCATGGTGCAGTGTGTCATACTGCATGGTGTACATGGCGCTTTGCGAGATCACATAGTCTCCGGCGGAAAATTTCAGTTTCAACTTCTGGATCGGCTCGTCCGAAGAGATGGTGTACTGGAAGTTGTTGTTCTGATTCTGATATTTCCACTGCGGATCGGTCAGCTTGTTGCGGATGCCGTTGATGGTGATTGCAACGTCCCCGGTAGTCGTGCCGTTTCCCAGATGATTGTCCACGTGGAATTTCAGCAGGAGGAGTGCGTCGATCGGTTCCTGCAGCGTGACCGTAACAGAAAAGTCCTTCTTGCTGTGGACGTAAAACTTGCCGTCCTCCAGCTGGGTGATCTGGTTATTGCTGCATGAGGTCGCCGTATATTTCGGTGAAATTTTCTGGATGCTGTCCGGCAGATGTGCCTGGTAAGAGGCATTGTCCGGCAGGTCGTCCTCATCCACCACCGCATTTTCCAGCAGTGCCTCCAGCCGGCCGGGGTAGTGGAATTGTTTCAGCTGCTGGGCGGTAATGACGTTGGATGTGGCGAAACCGATGGGATACGCCAGGGTGTTTTCATAGAGCAGGTAATCGCCTTCCTGTCCGATCTGCTGTACACCGTACCGGTGAATGGGTTTCTGGCTGATGAGGTACTTTTCGCCCATCAGAATGCCGAAGATGGGATTCTTGGACTGGACAATCATTGCCGCATTCCGGATGCCGTTTTCGTTGTATGCCTGGTGGAAGTAGAAATCGGAGAACGATGCGTTGTGAATGGAGGAATAGACGGAACTGCGGTAGTAGTCCTTTCCCCAGATGCGGTTTACCGTGTCTCCGACGTGGTATTCGTTGGAGATGCGATAGAACGAGTCATCGTCTGCGGCAACCTGGTCGGTCAGCGTCTGGATCTCATTCGAGTAAACAATGTCCACGTCTTTCCTGGTCATGTAGGTGTCGCCCAGATTGACCGCCAGACAGGTGGCAATGCTGAACGCCAGCGTAGGCATCAGCAGGAGCTTGAGCGACTTGCCGGGTTTCCGGGTGCTTTGCCGGTGCAGATACAGCACAAAGGCGAGCAGCATACAGATGCCGTCCAGAATGGCTGCGATCTGCTCCACAGCCGTGCCGCTGTTGGTCAGGATACCCAACCCCAGTGCCGATGCAAACAGCAGCAGCGTGGGTTTCAGCAGTATCTGACGGGAACGGAGCTGCCGCCAGAAAAAACCGCACAGGAGGAGCAGCAGGGGCAGCAGGGGAATGTATGCTTTCGGATCGAGATACATGGTGCCGTTCATCAGATACAGCAGCAGAGGGCAGACCAGAATCACGCCGAATACGCCGGCGAGAAACCGGGTCGATCTTCTGGGAAAGCAGAGCATGGCGCAGACTGCAAGGACGCTGCACGAAGTCATGCCGATGGAAAAGGGACTGTAGGTCAGATAGCGCAGGTGGACACCCGGGAGCAGGATGCTCCAGAGAGACTGTGAACTGCCGGAGGCGTCTCTGCCATGGAGCAGTGTCCAGGCAACCGGCAGCAGCAGAAAGGCTGCAATCACAGCACTGAGCAGCAGATGCAGTCCGATAATGCAAAGCGTGCGGAGCATCTGACGCACCTGGTGTACGTGATGCCGGTGCAGCGTCAGAAAGACGGCGTAAATGACAATGGCAAAAAATGCGCCGACGCTGAAAAAGAAACTGGTGAGAAGAATGCAGACCGATGCGGCGATCAGATGTAGAGAGAACCGTTTTTCCAGAGCGTGATGTACCGAGAGCAGCGCCCAGAATAAAAAGGGCAGATAGTTCACAAACATAATGTGATGATGACCGTGAAAAATCACCGGTGCCGCTGTCAGATAGAGGAGCGCCAGGAAGAATGCCAGATTTGGAACAAACCATTTCCGCAGCCAGAAGTAGCACAGAAGTGTACCGATCAGCGTCAGCAGAATGTTGGAGATCTGCAAATAGGTCGCCATGGTCATCCAGGGAAAGGCGAACGAAAGCAGGATCACCGGGCTGTATAAGCCGTAATAGGCGAAATTGAAAATGTTCTGTCCGCTGCCCAGCTGCATGGCAAAGTTGGGAAATAGATTTCCGGTGGCATAAAACCGGGTGCGGAAATATTCCGGAATGGCGAAGTGCTGGTTGCTCCAGTCAGTCTGCGCCCCGTAGACACAGCCGGGATGCACCAGAAAGATCAGCCCGACCACAACTCCCAGAATCGCCGCCAGTGCGCAGCAGTGCAGCAGCGTTTGCCGTTTCGTCGCAGCATTACACCGCTGTATCATCTGCCGCACCTCCACGGGTCTGCGTCCACATCTCATAGGGGTTCATATGAGAAAGTCCCTGGATCGTATGTGCCTGGGAAGTGTACAGCTGCAACAGTTTCTCCTTTTTCTCCAGTCCCTCGTCGGAAACCGGCGTCAGCGTGTCCTTGACATCCGGGAGCGCTGCGGCACGGTAGTACTTGCCAAAGACATAGAGCGGCATTTGCAGCTGGTCGGCATCGTACAGTGCGGTGACGATCTGGTGTGTCATTTTGTGGTGGATGTGTCCGTATTCGCCCTTGGCGTTGTGTGTCACAATGTCCTCCCAGGGCTGATAGGTCATGACCTTTTCCAGGTCTGTCCGGATCTGGGTGCGGACATGATTCCAGTTGTCCCGCTTTCCGGCAACCTTGTCCGGATAGGACAGGATCAGCCCCACATTTCCGGATGCCTGCATCACAGACTGAAACTCCGCAGAACGTGTGGGATTGTTGCCGTTGGTAATGCAGACCACCAGATAGCCGCCGTCTGCAATATGCGCTCCGCCCCAGAGTGTTTCATCGTCCGGGTGCGCTACGATCATCAGATGGGTGATGCCCGTTAAGTCTAGGTCTGTCAGCTGTGCATCTGTCAGCGGTGCCACGTCGTAGGCTCTGGCGGTTCTCACTGCCCGGCATATGCCGTAGAGACCGCCGACCAGCGCCAGAACTGCCAGGATCACTGCGAGAATACGTTTTATGTTGTTATGTTTTGTTAGCATTGTAGATCAGCTCCCATGAAATAACTGTTTTAACTGTTGTATACATCATGCAACGGTTTATGATTATAGTATAGCATAGGGCAGGGCAGTTGTCAAGGGAAAAATCAAAACAATTTGTTTTTAATGATGCACAAAAAGACCGCCTGTGCTTTCCTGCGAAAACACAGACGGTCTTTTCAAAAGAATGGGAGGTAATCCATTCTTCTCATTCTTGCGCTATTTTACGGCAGATCTCAGACATTGAAGATAATGTCGCTGTATGCCGGTACCGGCCACTTGCAGGACGGGAGAATTACTTCCAGACCGTCTACTGCGGCACGGAGTGCATCCATCACCGGGATAACTTCTTCCCGATAGGACTTTGCCATATCCAGAACACAGGAATCCTTGGCAGCAGCTGCGGCAACAGCCTCTTCCAGCTTGTTGGTTGTGGTATAGGCATCCTTGGTGAGGCTGCTTACCTTTTCTGCCAGTTCCTTTTCGACGCACGGGCAGATCTCCAGGGACTTCTTCACAGCCACAGCGTCGCACAGCTCCTTGGTGTATGCGATGCAGGTCGGGATATACTTTTTCTTCGCCATGTCGATCATGGTCAGAGCCTCGATGTTGATGGTCTTTGCATAGTTTTCCAGCAGGACCTCCATACGAGCCTTGATTTCCTTTTCAGACAGTACGCCGAATTTTTCCAGCAGAGCAATGTTCTTCGGGTCTGCATAGTGCGGAACACAGTCAACGGTGGATCTGAAGTTCGGCAGACCACGCTTTTCAGCCTCAGCGACCCACTCGTCGGAGTAGCCGTTGCCGTTGAAGATGATACGCTTGTGATCCTTGATGATGGAAACCAGCAGGGACTTCAGCTCGTCATCAAACTTGTCAGCCGGAACGCCTTCCATCTTGTCGGCGATGTCAGACAGCTCGCCGGCTACGATCGCATTCAGCAGAGAGTTCGGGCAGCCGATGTTGTCGGAAGAGCCGACCATACGGAACTCGAAACGGTTGCCGGTGAATGCAAACGGAGAAGTACGGTTCCGGTCGGTGGAATCCTTCGGGAAGTCCGGCAGAGCATCTACGCCGATCTCGAATACCTTGGATTCGCTCTTGTAGGAAGTGCCTGCCTCCAGTGCGTCCAGAACGCCCTGGAGTTCTTCGCCCATAAAGATGGAGATGATTGCCGGCGGTGCCTCGTTTGCACCCAGACGGTGGTCATTTCCGGCAGAAGATGCGCTGATGCGGAGCAGGTCTGCATATTCATCAATACCCTTGATGATTGCGCACAGGAATGTGAGGAACTGCATATTTTCCATCGGTGTGCTGCCCGGATCCAGCAGGTTCTGACCATCGTTGGTAGCCATGGACCAGTTGTTGTGCTTACCGGAACCGTTCACGCCGTCGAACGGCTTTTCGTGCAGCAGGCAAACCAGACCGTGTTTCAGAGCGACCTTTTCCATCACTTCCATTGCCAGCTCGTTCTGGTCGGTGGAAATGTTGGTGGTGGAGAATACCGGTGCCATTTCGTGTTGTGCCGGTGCAACTTCGTTGTGCTTGGTGGTAGCGAATACGCCGACCTTCCACAGCGCCTCGTCCAGGTCAGCCATATAAGCTGCAACACGGGGCTTCAGATTTGCGAAGTACTGGTCATCCAGCTCCTGACCCTTCGGCGGCATTGCACCGAACAGGGTACGGCCGGTCATGATCAGGTCTTCACGCTTGTCGTACATCTTCTTGTCGATGAGGAAGTATTCCTGCTCCGGACCAACGGTAGAAGTGACCTTGGTTGCGGTGGTGTTGCCGAACAGGCGCAGGATGCGGACAGCCTGCTGGCTCAGTGCGTCCATGGAACGCAGCAGCGGTGTCTTCTTATCCAGTGCCTCACCGGTATAGGAAACGAAAACGGTCGGAATGTACAGGGAGCCTTCCTTCACAAAGCAGTAGGAAGTCGGATCCCATGCGGTATAGCCTCTTGCGGAGCAGGTCTCACGCAGACCGCCGGACGGGAAAGAAGAAGCATCTGGTTCGCCCTTGACCAGCTCTTTGCCGGAAAAGTTCATAATTACCATGCCGTTGTCAGTCGGGCTGATGAAAGAGTCGTGCTTTTCTGCGGTAGAACCTGTCATCGGCTGGAACCAGTGGGTATAGTGGGTCGCACCGTGTTCGATCGCCCAATCCTTAATGGCATTTGCCACAACATCGGCATAAGTGGGATCCAGGGGAGTACCCATCTTACGGGTTTTGGTCATTGCCTTATAGACCGGCTTCGGGAGTCTTGCCTTCATGACTTCATCATTGAAGACGTCGCATGCAAAGTACTCAGCAACATTTTTGGACATGATAATTACCTCCTAAAAATAAAAAGCATTTTCATGGTTCACCGTTTGCGTACAGCTTATTGCAAGCTGCACCGGTTTCATCATGGAAACGCCTTTGTTTCACCTATCATTTCCGAGCGGTCAGAAGAAATGCCTGTCGGCATCCAGCGGCAGCACACCCGTTTGAATCGGTGTGTATTTGGTTTCATCTGCTGCTGTCTGTTCTTCAAGTCTGCTCTCCTTGTCACAATTCGTCACAGCACAGGAAATTCAGCGGAACTGCTGTGCTTTTTCCAATTGACATTATTATCATACTCGAATTTTTGAAATTTGTCAAGTGATTTTCCCCCGAATCTGCAATTGTCTTGCTTTTCAAACGAAACAAAGTTTTTTTCTATGGAAAAAAAGAAAAAAACGGCTTTTTTTGAAAAAAACTTATTCCGGTTTTCGTCCGGATGCGTCATCGGTGCGCTGCATACCAAAAGGAAACAAACCCGGAGACGGTTTCCACCGGAAAAGAGACACGGGCTGACCTGTGAAAACAACTTCTTGTTGTTTTCGCAGAAAAAACAGTAGAATGCCCTTGACAAACAGAAAAAATCATGGTATAGTTATATAGTTGATATAAGTACAATTGTTTTTTGTACACGGACTATTTGCTGCAAAGCGGCAGACAAGCCCGGATATTCTGAAGAGGAGGAAAAACGCAGTAGGTTTTGACAGACGCTGCTGTGCAGACAGGATATGGACAAACGGACACGATACATTGTAGTAGATACTGCGGTACTGCCGGAAATTTTCGGAAAAGTGCTGGAAGTAAAAAAGCTTGTGGCAGATAAAACAGAGCGCAGCTTTTCCTCGGCGTGCAAGCGCATGGGGATCTCACGCAGCGCTTTCTATAAGTATCGGGACTGTGTCTTTGCCTATGATGACAAGATGACACAGCAGATCGTCAACTTTTCCGTCACGCTCCGTGACCAGGCAGGCGTGCTTTCCAATGTGCTGACTACATTATATAGTATGCATGCCAACATCCTTACGGTGAATCAGAATATCCCGGTAGACGGTGTGGCGCTGGTGTCCCTTTCTCTCAAGATGGGAGAGGGCATGGCAAATCCCATCGAGATCACACGTGTGATCTCTGATCTGCACGGCGTGGTGGAAGTGCGGCTGCTGTCTGGAAAATAAGAACCTGTCTTCACAAGCGTATACACGTGTCTTTTCGGCAAATTTTGCTGCATACTGCGGAAAAAATACTTGCCGGGCGACAGCCCGCCTGCGTATTTTTTTCTTGTCTGCAACAAAATTATGCTCGAAAATCCACATATATTTCTTGTGAAGACAGGTTCTAAGAAACACCCAGGACAACAGCTGGCTTGATTCGGTGTTTCCAAAGGCAATGAGAATGATGCGGCATCCTGCGTGTGGTGCTGCTGAATATGGAGGAAAGTATTATAATGAAAAAGATTGCAGTATTGGGTTATGGCGTAGTTGGTTCTGGTGTGGTAGAACTGTTCTACCGCAACCAGAAGAAGATCGAAAAGAACACCGGCACAGAGCTGGAAGTAGGCTATATTCTGGATCTGCGGGAGTTCCCGGACGATCCCTACGGTGACCGTGTAGTTCACGATATCCAGGTGATTCTGGACGACCCGGAGGTCGGCTATGTGGCAGAGTGCATGGGTGGTGTCAACCCGGCATTCGACTTTGTACGCCGCTGTCTGGAGGCAGGCAAGAGCGTTGCCACTTCCAACAAGCAGCTGGTTGCAGAAAAAGGCGACATCCTGCTCCAGGTGGCAAAGGCGCATCACGTGAACTTCTTCTTTGAGGCAAGCGTCGGCGGCGCTATCCCGATCATCCGTCCGCTGCACACCTGCCTGGCTGCCAATGATATTTCCGCAGTAGCCGGCATTCTGAACGGTACGACCAACTTCATTCTGGAAAAGATGATCTGCGACAAAATGCGCTTTGACGATGCGCTGGCATTGGCACAGCAGCTGGGTTATGCAGAGCGTGATCCTTCTGCGGATATCGACGGCGGCGATGCATGCCGGAAGATCTGCATTCTGTCCTCGCTGGTATTCGGCAAGCACGTTTATCCGGATCAGGTATACACCAAGGGTATCCGCAACATCACCCTGGAAGATGTACAGCTGGCACAGAATTTCGGCGGCGCAGTCAAGCTGATCGGCGCAGTCAAGCGTCTGGAAAACGGAAAGATCCTGCCTACGGTTATGCCTATGGTAGTGATGAACGAGAGCCTGATTTCCCATGTAAACGGCGTATTCAATGCAGTTATGGTATGGGGCGACGGCGTGGACAAGACCATGTTCTATGGTCGTGGTGCCGGAAAGCTGCCGACCGCAAGCGCAGTCCTGGGCGATCTGATCGACGAGGTAAAGCAGAATGATACTGTGGAATCTCAGAGCTGGGAGCCGGCAGAAGAGGGCGCAGACTTTGTTGCACCGATCGACGACTTCTTTGCAGCACGCTGCTATCGGACTTCTCCCTGCGGCAGCGGCGTATTTGCCAAGATTGCCAATGAAGTCGGCGTAGAACTGCTGAACACCAGAGAAAACGGCTGCATGATCAGCGGCTGCGACCAGAAGACCGCAGAGGCATTCAAGCAGGAGCTGGCACAGGAAGGCGTAGAGATCCTGTCCCGTATTCCGGTTCTGGACGATGAGGCGTAAGAGCCAAACAATTTCATAAAATATCACTTGCACTTTTTTGCGCACTGTGATATAATAATCTTATAACGTGTAGCGAAACGGCGTAAATCCAGTTAGTATTTGACTGGGTTTACGCCTTTTTTTTGCGCAGATTTACTTTTGGAGGTATGAAACATATGCAGAAAAACAACACGGCGGTACAAGCCGGAAAACCGAATAAGCTGGCAGATTGGCCGATACGGACACTGATCCTCAGCATGGGGATGCCGATGGTGCTTTCTATGGTATTACAGGCGGTATACAATATTGTGGATACCATTTTTGTCAGCCACATGGAAAACGGCGCAACAGCGGTTCTGGCGCTGACGGATTCCTATTCCATCCAGCTGCTCATTGTTGCAGTAGGCGTGGGAACTGGTATCGGAATCAACGCCCTGCTGTCCAAGACGCTGGGAGAACGCAATTTTGAAAAGGCATCCTGCATTGCCGGAAACGGTATTTTTCTTGCCGTCTGTATTTATGCGGTTTTTCTTTTGTTCGGCATTTTCGGAACCAGAGCGTTCATCGGAATGCAGGCGAACGGGAATGCACTCCGCCAGGAAATGGGGGAGCAGTATCTGCGAATCTGCTGTATCGGCTCTTTCGGCAGCATTGGCTATACGGTTTATGAGCGCTTTTTGCAGGGGACCGGCAGAACCAATCTTTCCACCATTGCGCAGATCACTGGTGCATTGCTGAACATCATCCTGGACCCCATCTTTATTTTCGGGCTGGATATGGGCGTGACAGGCGCAGCAGCTGCAACAGTCGTCGGGCAGCTGGCATCTTTGGGCATGGCAATGCTGTTCCATTACCGCTGGGATAAGGAGATTCGTCGGGACTGGAAACACATTCGTCCGCAGTGGGGACTGATTCGTGGAATTTATGCCATCGGTATTCCGGCTGCGATCATGCAAGGGCTGCTTTCTGTCATGGTCCTTTTCGTCAATCTTGTATTTGGAACGCAGGGGGATATGGCAGAACCGCTGCAGGCAGCTTATGGCATCTACTATAAGATACAGCAGTTCGCCCTGTTTGCAGCGTTCGGACTGAGCAATACCCTGATTACTGTGGTGGCGTTTCATTACGGCAGACGAGAAAGGGCAAGACTGCGGCAGTGCGTTCGCTACGGCTTGTTGTATGCCGCCGGACTGATGCTGCTGGTTACGCTGCTGTTTCAGATCTTTGCGTCACCCATTGCCGGACTGTTCCAGAGCGGAGACAGCCCGGAGATCCATCAACTCTGTATGCGTTCCATGCGGATCTGTACGCTCGGCTATGTATTTATGGGTGTCACTGTACTGATCCAGGGAATCTTACAGGGATTTCGCTGTGTATTTTCGCCGCTGGTTCTGGCACTGCTGCGGCTGCTGGTGCTGCCGATTCCGTTTTGCCTGCTGTTTTTGGCAGGTAGTCACGGTGCGGAACAGGTCTGGTGGGCATTTCCGCTGGCGGAGTGCATCACAGCGGCGATCTCTGTTCCGGTTCTTCTGCGGACATTCCGGAAAAAGACCCAGCCGGCAAAAACAACATCTTCTGCAACATAAGAAGGGCATTCATCCCGGAAAAGAAAACCGCCCGGTTTCCAGTTGCTTTCTGGAAACCGGGCGGTTTTGTTTTTCGAAGTCAGCCCCGTTCGTCCTCTGAAATTCCCGGCAGGCGGTTCTGATTGCGCCACTCCCTGGGAGAAACACCGTAGCAATTCTTGAACGCCCTGGAAAAGTGCATCTGATTGGCATAGCCCACTGTGATGCCAATGTCTCCGATGGATAGGTGGGTCAGCTTCAGCAGCTCTGCCGCCTTGAGCATCCGGTAATTCACCAGGAACTCCTGGGGCGTTTTTCCCAGTGCCTCCTTGAAGATCTTCCCGAAGTAGGTGCGGTTCAGTCCGCAGACGCTGGCAATATCCTCAATGGTGATATCGTTCTGGAAGTTGTGTTCGATATACGTCAGTGCCTCGTGGATATAGAAGTCCCGGAGCTTTCCGCCGCTCTCCATCTGCTCATCTGCTGCGGAGCGCATCAGATAGTCCAGGAACAGATACAGATGCCCGATGAGGTGGAACGGCGAGGCGTCCTTGTTGCGTGCGATGTACAGCATTTCGTTTGCCATATCTTTCCGGAGGTTTTTGTTCCGTGCGTGATAGACGGGCTTGTCCAGTGACAGCCCGATGGTGTCCAGGATAGACTTGACCCGCAGTCCGTCAAATTCGATCCAGACGTATTCCCACGGCAGGTCGTGGTCTGCCACATAGGTGGTGATCTGGTTGGGGAAGATCATAAACCCCTGCATACTTTTGATGGAATAGGTCTGCGTTACGCCCTTGCTGTCGTCTGCCATCAGTGTCCCTGTGCCGGACAGCACATAGTGAAACAGATAGTGGTTTCTGGCTGCCGGTCCGAAGGAATGCGCCGGGGCGCACTTTTCCCACCCGAACTGGAATAATCCGAGGTCAACAAAGTTGTCATTGGGGAAAATAGAGAAAATCCAGTTTTGCATAAATTTACCTTAATCCTCTCAAAAAGTCTGCTGATGTTCAAGTTCTGTTTGTGGCTGTTCATATGATACTCATTATATCACGAAATATACCAAAATGCAACATCTTTTTCCGAAATGAATGAAAAAGCGGCAAAATGGCAAAAAACAAGTTGATTTGTGATATTTACAGGACGCATCTGGGTATGTTATAATAAATTTATCGAAAACGCAGCGTTTTACCACAAAGGAGGAAGATCGACATGAGAAAAAAGAATGCAGCAGGCAGTCTGGTTCTGGCGGGAGCAATATTGTCTACTCTTTTGCTGCCGGGCTGTGCAGGAAAATCGAACAATGACGGTAAAACGGAAGTCACAATGGTACAGTACAAGCCGGAGGCGGTTGCCGCTTTCGAGGAGATGGAGGAACGGTTCAACGCAACGCACGACGACATCCATCTCACCATTGAATCGCCCAACGAGGCAATGACCGTGCTGAAAACACGCTTTATCCGTGAGGATTATCCGGACATCATCGGCATCGGCGGCGACATCAACTATTCCAACTTCCTGGATGCAGATATGTTCCTGGACGTTTCGGACTTTGAGGGCGTGCAGGACATCAAGCCGGCGTACATGGATATTGTGGACGAACTGGAGTTTATCCCGAAGGACGGCGTTTACGGTCTGCCGTATGTGGCAAACTGTGCCGGCATCCTGTACAACAAGGATATGTTCGAGGAAAACGGCTGGGAGATTCCCACGACCTGGAGCGAATTCACGGCGCTGTGCGAGCAGATCCAGAGCGAATCGGACGTGTATCCGCTGTACCTGGGATATAAGGACACCTGGACCTGTATGGCACCCTGGAATGCGCTGGCAGTCGGATTGTCCTCGCCGTCTACGTGCAGCGATGTCAACGCCGGAAAGACCACCTTCAGCGATGCGTACCAGGAGGTCGCAGAAAAAGACAAGGCTCTGCTGGAATATGCAGAACCGAATCCGTATGCGTACAGCTATAACGACGCCTGCACCGCATTTGCCCGTGGAGAATCTGCAATGTATCCCATCGGCAGCTATGCAGTGCCGCAGATCCAGTCGGTCAATCCGGACATGAACATTGACTCTTTCGTGTTCCCGGCAAACGAGGACGAGGCAGACAACGTGCTGAATTCCGGCGTAGACCTGCAGTTCTGCGTGATGAAGGAGACCAAGCACAAGGATGCCGTTTATGAAGTTCTGCAGTTCCTGTATGACGATGAGACCATCCAGATCTATCTGGACGACCAGAACGCCGTACCGTGCAAGGAGGGCGACTTTACGCTGCCTTCTATGCTGGACGGAATGCGTTCCTATATTGATGAGGGCAGAATGTCCGACTTCCATGATCACCACTATCCCAGCGAGATGAGCGTGGACGCCATGGTACAGACCTATCTGATGGACGACAGCAGCGATTCCACCGTGAAATTCCTCAAGCGCTTTGATAAGGAATGGAAACGCTATAACCGTGACCTCATCGCAAAAGTACAAAAATATGAGGAGGAGAAGGCATCATGAGACAGAAAAAAGCATTGAGCAGCAACAACCGGACGTTTCTGGCAATGACCATTCCGATTGTGATTCTGTTTTTCCTGTTTAATACGCTGCCGCTGATTACCGGTGCAGTGTACAGCTTTACCAACTACCGTGGCTATGGTTCGTTTGACTTTGTGGGTCTGCGGAACTATATCGACCTGTTTTCCGACGAACGTGTGCTGCATTCCTATCTGTTCACCTTTAAGTATGCCATCGCCGGCACGATTCTGATTAACGTGCTGAGTCTTCTTCTGGCAATGGGACTGAACAGCAGGATCCGCTGCAAGAGCCTGCTGCGTGGCGTATACTTCGTCCCGAACATTCTGGGCGGACTGATCGTCGGCTATATCTTCAGCTTTATCTTTACTTATATCATTCCGGCTGTGGGCAAGGCAATGCACATCGGATTCCTGGAAAACAGCATTCTCGCCAGTGAAAAATATGCCTGGATCGGCGTGCTGATCGTCGGCGTATGGCAGGCAGTGGCAATGAACACCATCATTTACATTTCCGGCTTGCAGACCGTTCCGGCAGACATCTACGAGGCTGGCATGATCGACGGCGCAAACCCGTGGCAGAAGTTCTGGAAGCTGACATTCCCCATGCTGCTGCCCTTCGTTTCCATCAATCTGATCCTCAGCACCAAAAACATGATGATGGTATTCGACCAGATCATGTCTTTGACCAAAGGCGGTCCGGCACAGAGTACCGAATCCATCTCGTATCTGATCTATAAGAACGGTATGGACGGCGGTCAGTTCGGATTCCAGAGTGCGAACGCAGTCATATTCTTTATTGTAATTGTAGCATTCTCCATCATTCAGATGAAGATCACCGGCAAAAAGGAGGAACAGCTATGAGAAAGACACATAAAATCGGCGGTACGAATATCTTTCTGACAGTGCTGCTGTTTCTGGGCTGTATCACCGTTTTGTTCCCCTTGTATATGACGGTGATGATCGCCTTTAAGAATCCGTCCGAAATGACGAACGATGTTGCCGGAGCGCTTTCGTTCCCCAGTTCCTGGAGTCTCAGCAACTTCTCTGAGGCGATGCGTGTCACAAACTTCTGGCACTCCCTGGGCAACAGCTTTCTAATTACCGCTGTGACTATCGTTCTGGCTGTGCTGCTGCACTCCATGGCAGGCTATGCCATCGGCAGAAACATGAACCGGAAAAAGGGCTATAAGCTGGTGTATTTCTACATCGTCAGCGGTATGTTCGTTCCCTTTGCAATTCTGATGATGCCGCTGGTAAAGCAGACTGCGATGATGGGTCTGGACAACCGTCTCGGCGTCATCATCCTGTATCTGGTATTCTATATGCCCATGAACGTCATGCTGTACAGCGGCTATCTGAAAAACGTGCCGCTGGCAATGGAAGAGGCAGCAAACATCGACGGCGCCTCTACCTGGAAGACCTACTGGACCATCATTTTCCCCATGATGAAGCCCATGCACGCAACCGTGGCAGTTCTGACGGCTCTGGGTACCTGGAACGACGTTATGACACCGCTGGTTATCATGTCCAGCAGCGAAGATACCACCCTGCCGCTGGCACAGCTGAACTTCCAGACACAGTTCGGCACCAACTACAACCTGGCATTTGCCTCCTATCTGCTGGCACTGATCCCGATTCTGATCTTCTATATCTTCTGTCAGAAGCAGATCATCGGCGGCATTGCAAACGGCGCAGTCAAAGGCTAAGCCGGTACCGATATTACAGGCAACACCGCACAAAGCCCGCCTGACGGCTTTGCACGCAATCTGCTTGCTGATTTTCCGTCATACCGCACAGAAATTTCTTGACATACGACTGCGTTCGAGGCAGGATTCTGCCCGAGAACAAAGGAGTGTCGCACTAGGATTGATTGCGACCGACAGTATGCCTGCGAAATTTCTGTGCAATCTGCCGAGAAATCCGACTGAGCATCTTACGCACAAACTCTGTGCGGTGTTGCCTACAGATAAAAACCTTTCCCTTTCAAAAATATGAGAATAGACAGAAAGACCGTATGATATGAAACGATTCGAAGAATGCTGCTGAAATGTCATGCGGTTTTCTGTATTTTAGGAGTGTTGACTATGGCAATTCAAATTGATGCAGAAAAGAAGATCTTTACCCTGGAGACAGACCACACCATGTACCAGATGCAGGCAGATGCCTACGGCGTGCTGCGGCATCTCTGGTACGGCGCAAAGACCGGCTGCGATATGTCCTATTTACAGGATTACCCCGATGTGGGATTTTCCGGAAACATCTATGCGGCAGGAAACGACCGCACCTATTCGCTGGATACGCTGCCGCTGGAATATGCCGGAGCAGGCGTAGGCGATTTCCGTATGCCGGCGGTGGCTGCGGTCCATGCAGACGGCAGCAGCGCCCTGGATCTGCGCTATTACAGCCACACGGTAAAGCCGGGAAAGTATGGCATCGAAGGGCTGCCGGCAGTGTATGCCGCAGAGGACGAGGCAGAGACGCTGGAAGTGGTTCTCCGGGACACCGCATCGGCAGTTGAAGTGACCCTGCTGTATGCAGTCCTGCCGGCGCTGGATCTGGTGACACGCTGCGCCAGGATCCGCAACCTGGGTGAGACACCGGTGACGCTGACAAAGGCGGCAAGCCTTTGCCTGGACATCAGCCGGGGCAGCTGGGAGTGGGTGCATTTTCACGGCAGACACGCCATGGAACGCCAGATGGAGCGCCGCCTGCTGTTCCACGGCATCCAGGAGATCGGCAGCACCCGTGGCACATCCAGCCACCACCAGAATCCCACGGTGTTGCTCTGCACGCCGGACTGCACGGAAACAGCCGGAGCGTGCATCGGCGCTGCACTGGTTTACAGCGGCAGCCACCAGACCAGGCTGGAGTGCGACCAGCTGGGACAGGTGCGTATGGTAATGGGCATTCACCCCGATCTGTTCCGCTGGGAACTGAAAGCCGGAGAGACATTCTCCACGCCGGAAGTCATGCTGTCCTACAGTGATACCGGACTGGAGACCCTGTCCCACCACTTCCACCAGGCAATCCGGGAACATATCTGCCGTGGAAAGTATCAGCTGGCAGAGCGTCCGGTGCTGATAAACAACTGGGAGGCGACCTATTTTGGCTTTGACACCGAAAAGATCCTGCACATTGCAGAAGAGGCGGCACGTCTTGGCGTAGATATGCTGGTGCTGGATGACGGCTGGTTCGGCAAACGGGATGACGACTGCTCCGGACTGGGAGACTGGTTTGTCAATGAGACCAAGCTTTCCGGCGGTCTGCATGATCTGGTGGAAAAGATCAAGGGGATGGGAATGCGGTTCGGCATCTGGTTCGAGCCGGAGATGATCTCGGAGGACAGCGACCTCTATCGCAAGCATCCGGACTGGGCAATCCGCATCCCGGACAGAGCGCCCATGCGCAGCCGGTATCAGCTGGTGCTGGATATGGCGAATCCGGAGGTGCAGGAATATCTGTTCCGGGTGATGAGCAACGTGCTGCACAGCGCTGATATTTCCTATGTCAAGTGGGATATGAACCGCAGCATCAGCGACTGGTACACCCGGACGCTCCCGGCAGACCGCCAGGGTGAAATGCCGCACCGCTATGTGCTGGGACTGTACGCACTGCTGGAACGGCTGACTGCCGCTTTCCCGGATGTTCTCTTTGAGGGATGCAGCGGCGGCGGCGGACGGTTCGATGCCGGAATGCTGTACTATTGTCCGCAGATCTGGTGCAGTGATGATACCGATGCCTATGAGCGCACCAAGATCCAGTACGGCACATCCTTTTTCTATCCGGTTTCTGCGGTGGGATCTCATGTGTCTACCGTGCCGAATCACCAGACCGGCAGAATCACGCCGTTTGAGACCCGTGGCACTGTGGCAATGGCAGGCAGCTTTGGCTATGAGCTGGATCTGAATTTGCTTTCCGACGGAGAAAAACAGGAAGTGGCAGAGCAGATCCGGCAGTTCAAGACCTACGGTCCGCTGATCCACAACGGAAAGTACTATCGGCTGACAAATCCGATGGCAGAGGATGCGGCACTGTGGGAATTTGCAGCACAGGACGGCAGCGAAGTGCTGGTGCAGGGAATGCTGTTCCATGCAGAGGCAAATGTTCTGCGCCGCACCGTTCAGCTGCGTGGACTGGATGCTGAAAAGCGCTATCGTCTGGACGGAACAGAGCAGGTCTATACCGGCGCAGCGCTGATGGCAGGCGGTGTGCTGCTGCCGAAGGCGTGGGGCGATTACACACCGGTGACCATGCACTTTTCGGAAGTTTGAAAAAATAAGGGGATGTAAAAATGATGACAGTTGCAGAATGGAAACGGGCGTTGAATGCCGGAAAACTGGATGAAAAACTGAAACAGCTGTACGGCAGCGATGCCGCAGTGATGGCGCACCAGAAAAAACGCTATACAGAGGCACTGGAGGAATTTGCAAAGCTGTATCCCGAACGGAAACAGGTCAGCATTTTCTCGGCGCCGGGACGCACCGAGGTGGGCGGCAACCACACAGATCACCAGCACGGCTGTGTCCTTGCGGCGGCAGTCAATCTGGATGTGATCGCCGTAGTGGGATTCCACAGCGAAAAGATCATCCGGCTGAAATCCACCGGTTATGCGGAGATTCGGGTGCGTCTGTCTGACCTGTCGAAAAAGGATGCCGAGGTTGGGACTTCAACGGCGCTGATTCGTGGCATGGCCGCAAAATTTGCGGAAATGGGCGCAAAACTTAGTGGCTGGGATGCCTATTCCACCTCAGATGTGCTGAGCGGCAGCGGTCTTTCCTCTTCGGCGGCGTTTGAGGTGCTGATCGGCACGATCATCGACCAGCACGACAACGGCGGAAAAGCCGGGGCAGTGGAGATTGCCAAGATCGGACAGTTTGCCGAGAATGTCTACTTCGGCAAGCAGAGCGGACTCATGGATCAGATGGTCAGCTCCGTAGGCGGCTTTGTCTGGATCGACTTTGCCGACACCCGGAAACCGGTGATCCGGAAACACACCTTTGATTTTGCGAAAGCAGGCTATTGCCTTTGCATTACTGACACCAAGGGCAGCCACGCCGACCTGACGCCGGACTATGTGGCAGTTCCGACGGAGATGAAACAGGTTGCGGCTTACTTCGGCAGGGAAGTGCTGCGTGACGTGGACGCCGCCGACTTCCGGCAGGCGATTCCGAAACTGCGGAAAAGCTGTTCTGACCGGGCGATTCTCCGGGCAGCCCATTTCTTTGCGGAAAACGAGCGTGCCACGGCAGAGGCAAAGGCACTGGAAAACGGTGACCTCTCCGCTTTCTTTGCCCTGGTGAAAGCGTCCGGGACTTCTTCCTGGGAGCTGCTGCAAAACCTGTATTCCTGCCAGAAACCGGAAGAGCAGGCGATCCCTCTGGGAATCTGGTACAGCCAGCAGTTTCTGGGGGACAAGGGTGCTGTCCGGGTACACGGCGGCGGCTTTGCCGGAACAATACAGGCGTTTGTGCCGACGGAAGAGGCGGAGGCATACTGCCGATACATGGATGACCTCTTCGGAAAAGGCAGCTGTCACAAGCTGTCTGTCCGTCCGCTGGGCGGCGTGATGCTTTGAACCGGCTGCTGTGAATTTATGTGGAAAAAGCTGTGCGTGACAGATGCGCACAGCTTTTTTGCGTCCCTCGGAAAATAGAAATCCGCTTTCTACAGAAATTGATTTTCAAAAAAATGATTAAAATCGTACAAAATTGTGAGGTTTGACAAGAGAGGCTCCCCTGAAAGGGGAGCTGGCAGTGCGTAGCACTGACTGAGGGGTTTCCACTTATACCGAAAACGTCATAAAAAGATTTTACGAAAGAACCTCTCCACCGCCTAACGGCGATCCCCCTCCCCTTTCAGGGGAGGCTATCATGAAAATTGATTTCCGTGCTGCCTTTCTTTGAAAACTTGCTTTTTTCGCAAAAATCTGCTATACTAAAAGATATTCCCATAAATTCGAATGGGGATTTGGGAAAATCCTAAATGTACGCAATAAGAATCGGACAGAAAAAGAGAGGATGTGTGATGTGATGCGCCGAAAACTGAAAAAACTGCTCAGTATTCTAACCAGCCGGCTTGTGATTATCGGACTGTTGATTCTGATTCAGCTGGCGTGGTTTTTGATCCTGTTTCTGCGGCTGACGCAGTATGCCACCTGGATCAATGCCGGATTTGTGGCGCTGAGCCTGCTGATCGAGCTTTATATCATCAACAAGTCGGGGAATCCTTCGTATAAGATCCTGTGGCTGCTGTTTATTGGCACGTTTCCGGTGCTGGGCGGTCTGATGTATCTGCTGTTCGGCGACAAGCGACCGTCCCGGAAAATGCGCCGCCAGCTGCACCACGGCAGACGGGTCATTGGTCTGCGTCCGGAGGTGGGATGCTCGGCGGCTGCACTGCCGCAGCGAATGGCTGAGACCAGCTTTTACCTGGAAAGCTGTGGATTTCCCATCTATCAGAATTCCAAGGTGGACTACTATGCGCTTGCAGATGAGGCGTATCCGCATCTGCTGGAAGATCTGAAAAGGGCAAAACATTACATTTTCATGGAATATTTCATTGTGGCAGACGGGGTGATGTGGGATTCCATCAAGGCGGTGCTGAAAGAAAAGGCAGCCGCAGGAGTGGAAGTGCGCTTTGTCTATGACGACCTGGGCAGCGTGGGATGCCTGCCGAAACAGTTCCGCAAGGAGCTTTCGGATGCCGGCATCCACGTCATGGCGTTTAATCCGTTCCGACCAGCGCTTTCTGCGGTGATGAACAACCGGAATCACCGGAAGATCACGGTGATCGACGGCTATATTGCCTATACGGGTGGATTCAACCTGGCGGACGAATATATCAACCAAAAGAAACGGTTCGGACACTGGAAGGATACCGGTCTGCGGATCTACGGCGAGGCGGCGTACAGCTTTACGCTGATGTGTCTGGAACTGTGGAATGCGTTCAACAACACCAATGACAACTGCAAAAAATACCTGCCGCACCGCTACCATCCGGAGCCGTTCCCCACAGACGGCTATGTGCTGCCGTACTGCAATTCGCCGTTTGAGAGCGAGACCCTGGCGCAGGATGTGTACCTGGAACTGCTGAACCAGGCGAAGAATTACGTGTATATTTTCACGCCGTATCTGGCAATTGATGACGAGATGCAGCACGCACTCTGCATGGCGGCACAGCGTGGCATAGATGTGCGGCTGGTGACGCCGGGAATCCCGGACAAGCGCATGGTCTATTCGCTGACGCGTTCGTATTATGAGCCGCTGATCCGTGCCGGTGTCCGCATCTATGAGTATACGCCGGGATTCATTCACGCAAAGAGTTACCTGGTGGACGATGAGATCGGCGTTGTGGGAACGATCAACATGGACTACCGCAGTCTGTATCTGCACATGGAAGATGCGGTGCTGCTGACCGGGTGCAGCGCTCTGCAAAAGCTGAAGATCGACTGCATGGTGACCATCGAGAAGAGCCGCCGTGTGACCTTGCAGGACTGCAAGCGCCGCCGCCACAGCTTGCTCTGGCAGGCGATTCTGCGCACCATCAGCCCGCTGCTCTGAGATATGCCAACACACAAGAAGAAAGCCGTCCGTACATCTGTACGAACGGCTTTTCGATTTCCCATAAGAACGGGGAACAGATACTCAAAAAAGGCTCATAAACCCGACGGCTTTTCCCAGGATGCGGATGCTGTCCAGCTGCGCTCCCACGTAGACCAGCGGAGAATACGCCGGGTTTTCCGGCACCAGCTGCAGGATGGCATTGATCTTGTCATAGTAGACCCGTTTCAGCGTTGCCTCATCGTCAATGATGACAGCGGCGATCTCGCCGTTTTCCACCATGGGCTGGCTGCGGATAAAGACGGCATCTCCGTCGTAGATCCGTGCGCCGATCATGCTGTCTCCACGGGCGAGCAGACAGAAATCTGCGGCGATCTCTGCGTCGGCGATGAGAAAAGTCTCCCGATCCTCCTGGGCGAAGATCGGTTCGCCGCAGGCAATCTCGCCCAGAAGCGGAAACCGTTTCAGTCGGATGGGTCGGAGATTCGGATAGTCCTCCAGGGAAAACGATGGTTCTTCTTCGCTCTCATAGCCAAGGAGCCATGCCTCCTTGACGCCCAGTGCCTTTGCAATGGCGTGCAGCTTGCTGTCCTTGGGACGAAATGCCCCGGAGCAGTACTGGCTCATGGTCGAACGTGAAATGCCGGTTTTGGCGCAGAGATCAGACTGCGTGATATGTTTCTGCTGCATTGCCTGATGCAGCCGGTGATGAAAAGATTCCATTGGGGTTTACCTCCGTGTTCTGTTTTTCGGAACAACTGCATTATACCACGTTTTTTCTCAAAAGGCAAGGGTCGGCTGCGAAAAAAACGCCTAGGGCAATCCTGCACAAAGTCCGGCTGTAAGCCTTGTGTGGTATCGCCTCAAAAATACGATGTTTTTTTCAATTCAAAGATTAGTCAAGACTAACTGAAAAAATATCGGTTTGCATTTGCCGAAACATGAGAATCCGAAAGGAATTGCAGCGAAATACGCCGTGATCTGAGCAAAAACTTTGTTAATCATGAGTCGTATTCCAAGTTGTTGATTTTTTCACAGGAAAATGGTATAATGCAAAATGGTGTGTAATAGCTGAGCGGCGGCAGATTTTGGCTTGACCGGGAATCGACACTCTTCGTGCAAGTGCCGCTTGTTCATACAAAATTTGCGATTGTCTCTTGAAAAATCGGGCGGAATATGCTATAATATAGTAGATAGCATTTCATGCTGTTTTTTGTGCGGATACGACGGTATTTTCACGGAAAACACTGATTTTTCTGTCGTGGACAGCCGCAGGCTGTTCCACCGGGATATCCCTGGAAAAAGCGTTTGTTTTTGGGGATTGTCCCGATCATGATTGCGTTCGGACAGGACGGTTTGACGGCGAAAAAGCTGTGCTGTCTGCGCTTCACACCTGTGCTGCATGGTACAGGTGTATTGTGCTGTGCTGTGGTTTCGCAGGTGAGACTGCGGACAAGCAGCCCGGACTGGCAGACTGCAGCCAATGGCAGTGCAGCCTTTTTGCCGGACACAACGGGGTCTGCGTGATACAGACCCGAAGGAATGCCTGTGCGTTGTCACAGGCGATATCAAAACCAGAGACGATGCTGTGCCGTCTGCACGGCGTAGTCCGAATTTTCAAAATAGGAGAGATGAACATGGAGTATCGCATTGAACACGATTCGATGGGCGAGGTAAAGGTACCTGCCGACAAGTATTGGGCAGCTCAGACAGAGCGCAGCCACGAGAACTTTCTGATCGGTGTAGGCATCGAAACCATGCCCCGTGAGATCACACACGCTTTCGGCATCCTGAAAAAGGCTGCTGCAATGGCGAACCACAAGCTCCGTCCGGAGCGCATGACAGAGGAAAAGCTTTCTGCAATTTCCACTGCCTGTGACGAGGTGATCTCCGGCAGTCTGAATGAACACTTCCCGCTGGTCGTATGGCAGACAGGAAGCGGCACGCAGTCCAACATGAATGCCAATGAAGTTATTGCGAATCGTGGCAACGAAGTCGCTGGCAAGAAGATCCTGCATCCGAACGATGATGTCAACATGAGCCAGTCTTCCAATGACACATTCCCCACTGCAATGCACATCTCTGCTGTTCTGGCTGTAGAGGATAAGGTACTGCCGGCAATTGACGAATTGGTGGCAACCTTCCGCCGTCTGGAAGAAGAGCATGAGGGCATCGTAAAGAGCGGCAGAACCCATCTGCAGGATGCGACCCCGATCAAGTTCTCTCAGGAAATCAGCGGATGGCGCACATCCCTCGAGCGTGATCGCGAGATGCTCGTTTCTGCGCTGCCGTACCTGAAGACACTGGCGCTGGGCGGTACTGCTGTTGGTACCGGTCTGAATGCACCGGAGGGATTTGACGTAGAAGTTGCAAAGGCAGTTTCTGAACTGACCGGCAAGGAATTCGTCACCGCATCCAACAAGTTCCATGCTCTGACCAGCAAGGACGAGATCGTATTTGCACACGGCGCTTTGAAGGCACTGGCAGCAGATATGATGAAGATCGCAAATGACGTGCGCTGGCTGGCAAGCGGTCCGAGAGACGGTCTGGGTGAGATCACCATTCCGGAGAACGAACCGGGTTCGTCCATCATGCCGGGCAAGGTCAATCCGACACAGTGCGAACAGGCAACCATGGTGGCTGTTCAGGTAATGGGCAACGACGTGGCAGTTGGTATGGCAGCTTCTCAGGGCAACTTTGAGCTGAACGTATTTATGCCGGTCTGCGCTTACAATTTCCTGCAGTCTGCTCGTCTCCTGGCTGAGTCCATCATCTCCTTTAACAAGAACTGTGCAGTCGGCATCTGCGCTAACCGTGAAAAGATGCACCACAACCTGCACAATTCTCTGATGCTGGTAACAGCGCTGAACCCCTATATCGGTTATGAGAATGCCGCAAAGACTGCGAAGAAGGCATTCCGTGACAACATTTCGCTGAAGGAAGCCTGCGTTGAGTTGGGATTCCTGACAGCTGAACGGTTCGACGAAGTGTTCCACCCGGAACAGATGGTCTGAACCACCTGCGCCTCGGCGCAAAAAAACAGGAAGGAAAGGTAGTTTTGCTATGACATACAGTTATTTTCCGGGCTGTACCTTAAAGACCAAGGCGAAAGACCTCGATCATTATGCCCGGATCTCTGCTGAAGCACTGGGCTTTACACTGGAAGAACTTCCGGATTGGCAGTGCTGCGGCGGTGTGTATCCAATGGCGAAGAATGAGATCGCAACCAAGCTCTCATCCATTCGTGCGCTGGCAAAAGCAAAGGAACTGGGCCAGCCGCTGGTCACCCTCTGCTCTGCCTGTCATAACGTCATCAAGCAGGTCAATCATGATATGCAGACTGATGACAACATCGTTCTGAAAGCAAACAATTATCTGAAGCTGGCTGAGCCGTATCAGGGCGAGACCGAAGTGCTGCATTATCTGGAAGTGCTGCGGGACAAGGTCGGTTTCGATGAACTGAAAAAGAAAGTGGTCAACCCGCTGAAGGGCAAGAAGATCGCCGCTTATTACGGATGCCTTCTGCTGCGTCCGGGAAAGACCATGCAGATGGATAATCCGGAAAATCCGAAGATCCTGGAAGACTTTATCCGTGCGATCGGTGCGACTCCGGTGCTGTATCCGATGCGCAATGAGTGCTGCGGCGGATATCTGACACTGGATGAAAAGTCCGTGGCACAGTCCAGAAGCAACAAGGTTATGACCAGCGCCAAGGAAAACGGTGCGGAAATGGTCATCACCGCCTGTCCGCTTTGTCTGTATAACCTCCAGAAGAACTCCGGCGTTTCTGATGTGCCGGTCGTATACTTTACTGAGTTGCTCGCAGAAGCGCTCGGTCTGAAATAAGGAGGAACGGAAATGGCAGATTTGAAAGAACTCGTTCTGACGACCAGCGGTGTCAATCCGCTGAAATGTATGCGCTGCGGAAAGTGCAGCGGTACTTGTCCGTCCTATGATGCAATGGAATATCATCCGCACCAGTTCGTATACATGGTGGAAAAGGGCGACATCGAAAAGCTGATGGCATCCAAGTCCATTTATACGTGTCTCTCCTGCTTTGCCTGCGTAGAACGCTGTCCTCGTGACGTAGAACCGGCAAAACTGGTGGAAGCAGTCAGACTGGCGGTTATCCGTCAGCAGGGACAGAATCACCTGAAATCGGAGCAGATTCCCGAAATGCTGGATGATGATTTGCCGCAGCAGGCAATCGTCAGCGCATTCCGGAAATACAGCAAATAAGGAGGCATAAAAATGCGGAGAATAGGTGTTTTTGTATGCCACTGCGGTACGAACATTGCGGCGACCGTCGATGTAAAAACCGTTGCTGAGACTCTTGGAAAAGAGCCGGCAGTCGTTTTTGCGACCGACTATCCCTATATGTGCTCAGAGGCAGGTCAAAACATAATTAAAGATGCGATCAAGGAGTATCAGCTGGAGGGCGTTGTCGTATGTTCATGTTCTCCTCGTATGCACGAGGCGACATTCCGTAAGACAGTTTCGGCAGCCGGCTTGAACCCCTATATGCTGGAAGTCGCAAACATCCGTGAGCAGTGTTCATGGATCCATAAGGACATCCAGGAGGCTACAGCAAAGGCAATCGTCCTCGGACGTGCGGCTATTGCAAAGGTTCTGCTGAATACACCGCTGATCGCCGGCGAAAGCCCGGTAACCAAGCGTGCTTTGGTTATCGGCGGCGGTATCGCAGGTATCCAGACCGCTCTGGATATCGCAGAGGCTGGCTATCCGGTCGATATCGTAGAAAAAGAACCCACCATCGGCGGTAAGATGACACAGATCGATAAGACATTCCCGACACTGGACTGCTCTTCCTGTATTCTGACTCCGAAGATGGTAGAATGCGCACAGAATGACAAGATCACTATCTATTCCTACAGTGAAGTAGAGGCTGTGACCGGATTCGTGGGCAACTTCAGCGTTAAGATCCGCCGCAAGGCTCGTTTTGTCGATGAAGATAAATGTACCGGATGCGGCGCTTGTACCGAAAAGTGTCCAGTAAAGAATGTTCCGGATGCTTACAACCTGGGACTGAGCAACCGTCACGCTGCTTATATCCCGTTTGCGCAGGCGATCCCGAACGTAGCTGTTCTGGACTCCACACGCTGCATCAAGCTCACCAAGGGCAAGTGCGGTCTGTGTTCCAAGGTATGTTCTGCCGGTGCAATCGACTATGAGCAGAAGGAAACCTTCGTGGAAGAAAAGTACGGCGCAATCGTTGCGGCTACTGGTTATAATCCGATCAACATCGACGGCTATGATGAATTTGCATATTCTCAGAGCAAGGATGTTGTCACTTCTCTGGAATTCGAGAGAATCCTCAAGGCAGACGGTCCGACCGATGGTCACCTGCAGCGTCTGTCCGACGGCAAGCAGCCGAAGACACTGGTATTTGTACAGTGCGTCGGCAGCCGTGAATCCGGTTCTCAGCATGGCTGCGGTAAGGAATACTGCTCCAAGATCTGCTGTATGTATACCGCAAAGCACGCTATGCTGTGCCGTGAAAAATATCCGGATACTGACGTTTATGTATTCTACATCGACGTTCGTACCCCGGGCAAGAACTATGATGAGTTCTATCGCCGTGCAGTAGAGCAGTATGGCGTACACTATATTAAGGGTATGGTCGGCAAGGTTGCACCGCAGGCTGACGGCACACTGGATGTTCAGGCATCTGATCTGATTTCCAACGAACAGCTGCACATCAAGGCTGACATGGTCGTTCTGGCTGCTGCAATCGAAGCAGACAAGAGCGCTCGTCCGCTGGCAACTATGCTGACAGCCAGCATGGATACCAACGACTTCTTCACTGAGGCACACGCAAAGCTGCGTCCGGTTGAGTCTCCGACTGCCGGTGTATTCCTCTCCGGTGTCTGCCAGGGCCCGAAGGATATTCCGGAAACCGTTGCACAGGCAGGCGCTGCTGCGTCGAAGGTCATCGGTCTGCTGGCAAAGGACAAGCTGTCCTGCAACCCGTGCGTATCTCACTCGGATCCCATGAAGTGCAATGGCTGCTCGTCTTGTGCAAATGTCTGCCCGTACGGCGCAATTACGTATGAGGAGAAGGACTTCAGCCGTCGGCAGGATGGCTCGATGATCCGTCGTGTGGCAATTGTCAATGAGGCAGTATGCCAGGGCTGCGGTGCTTGTACCGTTGCCTGCCCGTCCGGCGCAATGGATCTGAAGGGATTCGCAACCGGTCAGATTATGGCGGAGGTAGATGCAATATGCAAGTAAATCAGGAATTCAAACCGAAAATCGTCGCATTCTGCTGTAACTGGTGTTCTTATGCAGGTGCAGACCTTGCGGGTACAAACCGCTCGAATTATCCGGCAGATGTCAAGATCATCCGTGTACCTTGCTCCTGCCGTGTCAATCCACTCTTTATTCTGCGTGCGTTCCAGCGTGGTGCAGACGGCGTAATCCTCTGCGGATGTCACCCGGGTGACTGCCACTATACCACTGGTAACTACTATGCCCGCCGCAGAATGACACTGCTGTTCTCCATGCTGGATTATCTGGGCATCGAGAAAGAGCGTACCCGTGTAGAATGGGTATCCGCCGCAGAAGGTGCAAAGTTCGCTGCAACTATGAATGAGTTCGTAGAGACAGTAACTGCACTGGGCGAGAACAAGAGACTGGAGGATCTGAGATGCAAAGCGAAATGATGAAAAGAGCCTCCGAGCTGTTGGCAGACGGTACAGTTGTTCGTGTGCTGGGCTGGAAAAACGGTGAGTTTGTCTATGATCCCACACCGGCTGTGTTCGATTCTGCGGAAGCTTTGGAAAAAGATTTTGTATATCACGATTTCTGTGGCAGCAACCTGTCCAAGTATCTGATCAAGCTGTCTAAGCTGGACGGCAAGACACTGGTTTTCCTGAAACCCTGTGATTCCTACAGCTTTAACCAGCTGCTGACGGAACACCGCATCAAGCGTGAAAACGTTTACATCATCGGTATCCCGTGTGACGGCAAGCTGGATGCAGAAAAGGTACGTGACGCCGGCGCAGAAGGCATCCTGGGCATCACTACCGACGGCGACACCGTAAAGGTTGACACCATGTACGGCGAAGTCAGCGTAGCCAAGAAGGACTGCCTGCTGGAACGCTGCGAAGTCTGCAAGAGCCATAAGGTTGTTGTTTATGACGAAATGCTGGGCGAAAACGGAGAAGAAAATCCGGAATCCGGTCGTTTCGATATGGTAGAAAAGCTGGAGGCGATGACTCCGGACGAGCGCTATGCGTTCTGGCGTGGAGAGCTGTCCCGCTGCATCCGCTGTAATGCCTGCCGCAATATCTGCCCGGCGTGCAGCTGTGAGCAGTGCGTTTTTGATAACCCGGCATCCGGCGTTTCTCAGAAGGCAGCAGCAGACTCCTTCGAAGAGAATATGTTCCACATCATCCGTGCATTCCACGTTGCAGGCCGCTGTACGGACTGCGGAGAATGCTCCAGAGTATGTCCGCAGCACATTCCGCTCCATCTGCTGAACCGGAAGTTCATCAAGGATATCGACACCTATTACGGTGAATATCAGGCAGGTGCAGAGGCAGGCAGCCGTGCGCCGCTGGTGAACTTCACCAAGGAAGACTGCGAGCCGAATGTGGTTTATAAAGGAGGCAGCAAATAATGAAAAAAGTATCTCGAGAAAATCTGGACGCTTTGTTCGCTGCCATCGCAGAAGCAAAGAAACTCTATCTGCCGGTTGCTGACAGCACCGATGAAAAGCGCAGTGCAAAGTACACCGTATGGACACCGAAGACAAAGTATGCGTCTGAGGCTGTCAATACAGTTCGCAGCGCAAAGGACTTTTTCTTCCCGCAGGTAGAAAATATGGTCAACTTTAAGGTAAACGGCAAGAAGATCGAAGTGGATGACATCCGGACCGAGTGTGAAGATTTCGTGATCTTCGGCGTTCGTGCCTGCGATGCGGCAAGCTTTAAGATCCTGGACAGCGTATATCTGTCTGAGCCGGTAGATACCTTCTATCAGAACCGCCGGGAGCATGGCGTAGTTATGACAATGTCCTGCACCAAGCCCAGCGAAACCTGTTTCTGTTCTGTATTCGGCATTGATGCGGCAGAGCCTGCCGGCGATGTCAGTTGCTGGATGACAGACGATGCTGTTCTGATGCAGGCGAACACCGAAAAGGGTGAGGCGCTGCTGGCATCCCTGCCTATGCTGGAAGATGCCGCAGACGATGCTGCGGAAGAATCCAAGGCAAAGACAAAGGCAATTCTGGAAAAGCTGCCGCTGAAAAATCTGTCTACAGATTCCTTCGGCGGAGACAAGCTGATGGAACTGTTCAACTCCGATAAGTGGGCAGGACTTTCTGAGGCTTGCCTGGGCTGCGGAACCTGTACCTTCGTTTGCCCGACCTGCCAGTGCTATGATATCCGTGACTATGACACAGGTCACGGCGTTCAGCGGTTCCGCTGCTGGGACAGCTGTATGTACTCCGACTTTACCAAGACAGCCGGCGGTCAGCCTCGTCCGACACAGGTCGAGCGTTTCCGTCAGCGGTTCATGCACAAGCTGGTTTACTATCCGGCAAACAATGAAGGCGTATTCGGCTGTGTTGGCTGCGGCCGCTGCATGAAGAGCTGCCCGATTTCCATGAACATTGTCAAGGTCATGAAGACTTTAGGGGAGGGTAACGCATGAGACAAGAAGCATTGATTCCAAAAGTCGGCGTCGTAACTGACATCCGTCAGGATACCCCTGATGTAAAGACATTCCGTGTGGTTGGTCTGGATGGAAACAAGCTGTTCGAGCATATGCCCGGTCAGTGTGCGATGGTCTCCATTCCGGGCATCGGCGAAGGTATGTTCTCTATCACATCTTCTCCGACAAACAAGGAATTCATGGAATTTTCCATTAAAAAGTGCGGCTGTCTGACCAGCTGGCTCCATATGATGGAGGTTGGTCAGGAAGTGACAGTCAGAGGTCCGCTGGGAAAGAACTTCCCGGTAGAAACCGTTCCGACACCGGAAAACGGCAACTATGGTCTGAAAGGCAAGGATCTGCTGTTTATCGCCGGCGGTATCGGTCTGGCGCCGCTGCGTTCTGTCATTAACTACTGCCGTGACAAAAAGCGTGAGAATCCGGACGCTTATGGTTCTCTGCATATCATTTACGGTTCTCGTTCCAAGGACGATCTGGTTGACTATCAGGAGATCCTGGACGAATGGAGCCAGGACTGCAAGGTGGATCTGACCATCGACCGGGAACAGGAAGGCTGGGACGGTCATGTCGGCTTTATTCCGAACTATGTCAAGGAACTGAAGCCGGATCTGAACCGTACTGTTCTGATCTGCGGACCTCCGATCATGATTAAGTTCACTCTGGACGGTCTGAAAGAACTGGGCTTCCAGGAAGAACAGGTTTATACCACAATGGAACTGCGCATGAAGTGCGGTATCGGTAAGTGCGGCCGCTGCAATATCGGTGATAAGTATGTCTGCAAGGACGGTCCGGTATTCCGCTTTGATGAGCTGTCCGAACTGCCGAATGAATATTAATGGTAAAGGAGAATTCACATGGAACAGATGGTTAATGTGTTCGTGATGGGCAAGAAGTACGAGGTTCCTGCCAGTCTGACCATCATGAAGGCTTTGGAATACGCTGGCTATAAGCTGGTTCGTGGCTGCGGCTGCCGTAATGGTTTCTGCGGTGCTTGTGCAACGATCTATCGGGTGAAGGGTGACAGAGAACTCCATACCTGTTTGGCTTGCTCCACACAGGTCGTTGAGGGTATGTACATCACACAGCTGCCGTTCTTCCCGCTGATTAAGGAAATCTACGACATCAACGAGGTTCGTCCGGACGAGACCGTTATGATGAAGAACTATCCGGAGATCTATTCCTGCATCGGCTGCAACGCTTGTACAAACGCTTGTACACAGGGTCTGAATGTTATGCAGTATATCGCATATGCACAGCGTGCAGAGTACGCAAAGTGCGCAGAAGAGTCTTTCGACTGCGTAATGTGCGGCGTATGTTCTTCCCGCTGTCCGGCTGGCATCTCTCATCCGCAGGTTGCTATGCTGGCTCGCCGTCTGAACGGTAAGTACATTGAACCGAAATGTCAGCATCTGGCAGATCGTGTCAAGGAGATCGAAGAGGGCAAGTGCGAAGAGGCAATCCGTGCAAATATGGCACTGAGCGATGCTGAGATTCGTGAAAAGTATAACAATCGTGAGATTGAGAAGTAAGGGAGGTGCGGTATCATGTATACGGAAGAAATGCTGGAATCCATAAAGAAGGTTGAAGCAAAGCGTGCAGAAAATGCAGCAATGGAACCGAGAAGAATGACCGCAGAGGAAAAGGATCAGGTCCTGAAGGAAAATCACCCGGACTATCGTGAAGATCAGTTTGACGTGCTGTCTGTTGGTCCGAACAAGGGCGAAAAGGCTCCGAAGGAACTGGTAAAAATGCTCCAGTCCGACAGCCGTCTGAAGGACAATCTGCCGGATCTGTCCTGCCCGGACTATGAGACCGATGTTCTGATTATCGGCGGCGGCGGTGCCGGTGCATCTGCTGCCATCGAGGCAGACAACGCAGGCGAAAAGGTTATGATCGTAACCAAGCTGCGTATCGGTGATGCAAACACCATGATGGCAGAAGGCGGCATCCAGGCTGCGGACAAGCCGAACGACTCTCCGGCACAGCACTTCCTGGACTGCTTTGGCGGCGGTCACTTTGCTGCGGATAAGGAACTGGTTTACAAGCTGGTTACCGAGGCTCCGGACGGCATTCAGTGGCTCCAGGATCTGGGCGTTGAGTTCGACAAGGACGCAGAAGGCAACATGATCACAACACACGGCGGCGGTACATCCCGCAAGAGAATGCACGCTGCAAAGGACTATTCCGGTGCAGAGATCATGCGTACCCTGCGTGACGAAGTGCTGAACCGCAAGATCCCGGTTGTTGACTTTACTTCTGCAATCGAACTGATTATGGACGACAAGGGTCACTGCGCAGGTGCTGTTCTGATGAACATGGAAACCGGCGAGATCCTGATCGCAAAGGCAAAGGTTGTTATCATTGCTACCGGCGGTGCAGGCAGAATGCACTACCAGGGCTTCCCGACTTCCAACCACTACGGTGCAACCGCAGATGGTCTGGTTCTGGCTTATCGTGTTGGTGCTCCGCTGCGTGAGCAGTACACCCTGCAGTATCACCCGACCGGTGCTGCATTCCCGGAACAGATCTTCGGCGCACTGGTTACCGAAAAGGTTCGTTCTCTGGGCGCAAAGCTGGTTAACGTAGACGGCGAAGTATTCATGAATCCGCTGGAGACTCGTGACGTTACCGCATCTACCGTTATCCGTGAGTGCCGTCGTGGCAAGCAGGTCAACACACCGACCGGCGGTCAGGGCGTATGGCTGGATTCTCCGATGATCGATCTGATCCACGGCGAAGGCACCATCGAAAAGCGCATCCCGGCTATGCTGAGAATGTTCCTGAAGTACGGCATTGATATCCGGAAGCAGCCGATGCTGATCTATCCGACACTGCACTATCAGAACGGCGGCGTTAAGGTCGGCACAGACAGCCAGACCTGCGTAGAAAACCTGTTCGTTGCGGGTGAGGCTGCCGGCGGTGTACACGGCGAAAACAGACTGATGGGTAACTCTCTGCTGGACGTTATCGTATTCGGCCGTAACGCTGGTAAGTACGCTGCTGCAAAGGCAAAGACTGTTGAAGTCGGCAATCTGACTCTGGATCACGTTGCAAAGTTCGAAAAGGAACTGGCAGACGCTGGCATCCAGCCGGACGAAGTTTCTCCGAAGCTCCTGCCGGATTATACCCGTAAGGTAAACAACTAATCATATTTGCACAGAATTGTTTCTGATGCAGTCATAAAAAAGCGGCGGCGTTTTAGATGCTGCCGCTTTTTCATTTGTGAATTTTTTGTGCATCTCTTGACAAGATAGCCGGAATTGGCTATAATAATAGAGTAAAAGAGAGTAGCTGGCGGGGCTTGTCCCTGTTTATGCGGCGTCAGTACGGTTGTTGTGAAACGACCCGCTTCATATCTAAACGGCGAGACTTTTACGGAGCACGTGGACAGGATAGCTGTCGGTTCCGTAAGGTCTCGCCGTTTTCTGTTTTTGTGCTTTTGGACAGCGCTCTGTGCAGGGCTGCCCGAAATACGCCGTTCGCCAGCTGCAAAAAGGAAAGGGATGTTGTGTATGAACGAACATTATCAGCAAACACCGGAAGAACTCTATCAGAAGTTGGATGCCTGTCCAGAGGGCTTGTCCGCCGAGACTGCGGCAAAGCATCTGGAACAATACGGGAAAAATGCCATCGCTGAGGCAAAAAAGACACCCACATGGCTGATTTTTCTGGAACAGTTCAAGGATTTTCTGGTTATCATCTTGATTATTGCGGCGCTGATCTCAGCGTTTACCGGAGATCTGGAAAGCTTTATCGTTATCATTGCCGTTATCACCATGAATGCAATTCTGGGAACGGTGCAGACCGTGAAGGCGGAAAAGTCGCTGTCCAATCTGAAAAAGCTGTCCTCGCCCACGGCAAAGGTACTTCGTGACGGTCAGACCGTGGTTCTGCCGGCAGAGGAGGTCACTGTAGGTGATCTGGTTCTCCTGGAGGCAGGCGACCAGATCCCGGCAGACGGCAGACTGGTGGACTGCGCATCGCTCCAGACAAACGAGAGCGCACTCACCGGCGAAAGCACCAACGTGGAGAAAACGGCGGACTGCATCACCGGAGAAGTGCCGCTGGCAGAGCGGAAGAACATGGTTTATTCCGGCGGTTTTGTCACCTACGGCAGAGGTGTCTGTCTTGTGACCGAAGTGGGAATGCAGACCGAAGTGGGAAAGATCGCATCGCTGATCCAGAATGCAGAGGCTCGGAAAACACCGCTGCAAATGACGCTGGATCAGTTCGGCAAGCGGCTTTCCATTGGTATCATGATCGTCTGTGTGCTGGTGTTTGTGCTGAGCATGATTCGTGTGGATGTCATCAATTTCGATGCAGTCATGGATTCTCTGATGTTTGCCATTGCCCTGGCTGTGGCAGCGATTCCGGAGGCGCTCAGCTCCATCGTCACCATTGTGCTTTCCTTCGGCACCCAGAAAATGTCCCAGGAACACGCCATTATGCGAAAGCTCCAGGCAGTAGAGGGACTCGGCTCTGTTTCGGTCATCTGCTCGGATAAGACCGGTACACTGACCCAGAACAAAATGACTGTCCGGAAAATCGTGGTGCAGGATCACATGATTGCTGCGAATGATGTCAGCCCGGAGAATCCGGAGGAACAGGAACTGATTCTGGCATCCGTTTTGTGCAGTGATGCCACCTGTCAGAACGGCACAGAGATCGGCGACCCCACAGAGACTGCTCTGGTGCGCTTTGCCCAGGATTGCGGTCTCTCGGATGAAGAGATGCGCAGCAGCCATGCTCGTATCAGCGAAATCCCGTTTGATTCCGACCGTAAGCTGATGTCTACCCTCAACCAGTGCGGTGACGTGCGGAAGATGTATACCAAGGGTGCAACCGATGTGCTGCTGGACCGGATGCTGGTCTCCGAAGCAGAAAAGCAGGAGATCGTCAAGCAGGTGGAGGAACTTTCAGAACAGGGACTCCGTGTGCTGTGCTTTGCGTCCAAGACGTTTTCCGGCGACGTGCTGGATGTGGCAGATGAAAACGGTCTGAACTATCTGGGTCTGATCGCTGAAATGGACCCGCCTCGTGAAGAGTCCAAACAGGCGGTTGCCGAGTGTAAGTCTGCTGGCATCAAGCCGGTAATGATTACCGGCGACCACATTGTCACAGCGTCTGCGATTGCCAAGGAAATCGGCATTCTGGAAAAACCGGAAGAGGCGGTAGAAGGTGCGGCACTGGACGCTTACACCGACGAACAGCTGGTGGACTTTGTGGCAGATAAATCCGTCTATGCCCGTGTAACGCCGGAGCATAAGATCCGCATTGTTCGGGCATGGCAGAAACGTGGCAATATCGTTGCGATGACCGGTGACGGCGTCAACGATGCCCCGGCGCTGAAACAGGCAGACGTGGGCGTTGCCATGGGTATCACCGGTACAGAGGTTGCCAAGGATGCGGCAGCGATGGTACTGACGGACGATAACTTTGCAACCATCGTCAAGGCAGTCAAGAACGGCAGAAACATCTACGAGAACATCAAGAAAGCAATCCTGTTCCTGCTGTCCGGCAATCTGGCAGGTATCATTGCCGTGTTGTTTTGCTCGCTGGCAGGGCTGCCTGTGCCGTTTGCGCCAATCCACCTGTTGTTTATCAACCTGCTTACCGACTCGCTCCCGGCAATTGCACTGGGACTGGAACCCCATTCCGATGACGTGATGAAACGGAAACCCCGTCCGGCAAACGAATCCATTCTGACCAAGGACTTCCTCGTTAAGGTCGGCTATTCCGGCGTCATTATCAGTATCGCCACCATCGGTGCATTCCTGCTGGGCTACTTCTACCAGGGCGCACACAATGCCGGCGCAGCCATGACCATGGCGTTTACCACACTGTGTATGTCCCGCCTGTTCCACGGATTCAGCTGTAAGGCGGAGAAACCGGTGATCTTCTCCAAGCGTCTGTGGAATAACCCGTTTGCCATTCTGGCATTTTTGGCAGGCATGGTGCTGATTAACGCCGTGCTGTGGATTCCGGGACTGCATGAGCTGTTCCAGATCAAAAACGGTATGTCCGGCGTACTGCTGGGTGCAATCTATGGCTTTAGCTTTGGCTCTATGGTTCTGATTCAGATTGTGAAAGCCATTGCCGCTGCCGTAAGAAAGAAATAAGAAAAGCTGTTTTTGCAGAAAAAATCCCTGCACTGTATATTTCGCAGTGCAGGGATTTTGTGTTATAGACTGGGTTCGTCGATTGCTTTCAGAAACGTTAGACTCCGTTCCAGAATCCCGTTGAGAAAGGCAATCAAAACGCCGTAGTTGGTGTAGGGGACACCCTGTGCAGCAGCCCGTGCAGCACGGCTTTTCATTTCCTGTTGGTTCAGCATACAGCCGCCGCAGTGTACAACCAGTTGATACGGGGACAGATCTTCCGGAAAGCTGTTGCCGGAGGAAAAGTCAAACTGAAAGCTTTTCCCGGTGTAACCCTGTATCCATTTCGGCAGCTTTACCGTGCCGATGTCGTTGCACTGGCGGTGGTGGGTGCAGCCCTCAGAGATGAGGATGCGGCTGCCATCCGGGAGCGTTTGCAGCGTCTGTGCCGCCTGCATTGCCGGAGCGAGAACGCCCTTGAGCCTTGCGAACAGGATGGAAAACGAAGTTAGCAGAATTTCTTCCGGCACAATGGAGCGAACCGTTCCGAATGCCTGGCTGTCGGTGACCACAAGGCGTGGAGGCTCTTTCAACAGGGAAAGGGTACGGCGGAGCTGTTCCGGCTGGGTCACCACGCAGATAGCGGTCTGGTCTAATATCTCCCGGATCGCCTGCACCTGGGGCAGGATCATCCGACCTTTCGGCGCAGATTCGTCAATGGGTGTCACCAGAAGTACTACATCTTCCGGATGCAGCAGGCTGCCGAACAGGCGGACAGATTGCCGTGCGATGGGCAGCTTTTGATAAAACCTGCCCAGTTCCTCCTTGAGTTCCCGGATTCCCTCGCCGGTGGCGGCGCTGACCGCAATGGCGTTTTCTGCCGGGGGAGTCGCCTGGTCGCATTTGTTCCAGACCTGTATGGTGGGAATGTGCCGCTGTTCCAGCTGCTGTAAGATTTCCCTGTCCTCCGGTGTCATGCCTGCTGCGGCATCTATCACCATGACGGCAATGTCCGTATGGGTCAGCGCCCGTTTTGCCTGCCGGACACGCAGCGAACCCAGCGTTCCCACATCGTCCAGTCCCGGTGTGTCTATGAGAACCACTGCGCCGATGGGCAGCAGCTCCATGGCTTTTTCCACGGTATCCGTGGTCGTGCCGCAGACCGGGGAGACGACTGATACCGTTTGTCCGGCGATGGCATTGATAAGACTGGATTTTCCGGCATTGCGCCGCCCGAAAAAGCCGATGTGTACCCGATTGGCACGAGGGGTCTGTTCCATATCCTGTTCTCCTTAAAACCGGAAATCTCTTGCGCCGTGCAGGATTTCCTGTAGGTACTGCTCTGTTTTGGTGCGTACTTTTTCGTTGGGGATGGCGAGCAGCTGGCGCTGTAATACTTCCTTGCCCAGCGCTCTGGTTTCCGGAGAGGCATAGTCCTCCAGAAATTCCTGTAGGGTGATGAGGGCATTGGGGTGACAGCAGTTCTGGATCTGACCGCTCTTACATAGGGACATGAACCGGTCGCCGGTGCGTCCGGCACGATAACAGGCGGTGCAGAAACTGGGAATGTAGTCCATCTCCATGAGCCAGCGGACGACCTCGTCCAGAGAGCGCTGGTCGCTGACATCGAACTGTGCGGAATTGTCGTCCGGGTTTTCAGGAATATCATAGCCGCCCACGCTTGTCCGGGAGCCGCCGCTGATCTGGGAAATGCCCAGCGGCAGGAGACGTTCCCGGACTGCCTGGCTTTCCCGTGTGGAAATAATCATGCCGGTATACGGCACAGAAATGCGGATGAGGGCGCAGATCTTGGCGAAAACATCGTCACTGATGCCGTTGTCGAAATCGTCCGGGTTGATATCCTCTGCCTTTTTGATGCGGGGAATACTGATGGTGTGCGGTCCTACGCCGTGAACTGCCTCCAGATGCTCTGCGTGCATGAGCAGTCCCACCAGCTCATAGGGATAGTTTTCCAGCCCGAACAGCACGCCCAGCCCCACATCGTCAATGCCGCCTGCCATGGCACGATCCATTGCCTCGGTGTGATAGTCGTAGTTGTGTTTCGGTCCGGTGGGATGCAGCTTTTCATAGCTCTCTTTGTGATAGGTCTCCTGGAACAGGATATAGGTGCCGATCCCTGCCTCTTTCAGCATATGGTATTCTTCTTCTGTGGTGGCGGCGATGTTCACATTGACCCGGCGGATCGCTCCGTTTTTGTGGTGGATGTGATAGATGGTGTCGATGCACTCCAGAATGTAGGAGATAGGATTGTGCAGCGGATCTTCGCCTGCCTCAATGGCGAGCCGTTTGTGTCCCATGTCCTGCAAAGCGGTGACTTCCCGGACAATGTCCTCCTGGGTCAGCTTTTTCCGGGAAATATGCTTGTTCTTGGCATGATACGGACAATAGGTACATCCGTTGACGCAGTAGTTGGACAGATACAGCGGCGCAAAGATGACGATGCGGCTGCCGTAGAAATCCAGCTTGATCTGCCGTGCCAGCCGGTTCATCTGCTCTGTGACTGTCTCATCCTCGCAGAGCAGCAGCACCGCAGCCTCCCGGTGGTTCAGCCCCTTGCGCAGCGCCGCCTTTGCCAGGATCTCAGATAACAGTGTTTTGTCGTCCTTGTGCGCTCTGGCATATTCCAATGTGTCCATGATCTCTGCATGGTTGATGAATTCTTCCGCCCGAAGAGAATGCGGATTATACAATATGATCGCCGTCCTTTGTGGTTTTGGCAGAGAAAAACTGCCGGATATTCTGTTGCTTTACCTGTTAATATTATAACACCTCAGATGCACCTTGTCAATTCGGCGACAAAAAAATGCCTAGTGAAAAAAACTTTTCCAGAAACCTTTTTGTGACTATTGACAAATTTTCTGAAAGGGTGTATAATAGTTCTATGAAATTCAGCGGCTGTTTTGTGCAATACATCCGCTGTACGTGAGAGCGGAACAGATAAGCTCTAAGATTGGAAAGGAAGATGGAATTATGAAGAATTTTTGGAAACGTCTGGGCAGTACAGGCGTAGCCGCAGCCCTTTGCCTGGGCATGGCGCAGGCTGTACCGGCTGCTGTGGTATCTGCGGCAGATCCGCTGTTCTCTTCGGAGTGTGAGGATCTTACTCTGGAAAACGACGCAAAGGTGGCGACAGATGTATACGGCAAGGCATATCCGGGTTATACCGGTGACGGCTTTGTCTGGGTCACCAATGCCGGAACTATGAGCTTTACCATAGACGCACCGGAGACCGGTATGTATCGTCTGATGACACGCTGCATCATGTATCTGGGCGACACTTCGAACGATATTCGTGAGGCACAGGTAACTGTCACACGTTCGGATGACAGCACAGCTACCAAGACCGTCAAGATCGCACACACAGACGACTGGAACGACTTCAACTGGGGCGACCTGAAACTGACCAAGGGCGAAAATACCATCACCTTCGGCGGCGGCTGGGGCTACTGCCTGTATGACAACATGACGCTGACACAGACTCCCAAGCCGGAGTATGAAAAGGCAACCGATACGCCGGTAGACCCGAAGGCAACCAAGGAGACCAAGGCGCTGATGTCCTACCTCAAGAGCGTTTACGGTTCTCACATCATTTCCGGACAGCAGGAGATCTACGGCGGCGGCAATGACGGCGATTCTGAAAAGGAATTCAACTATATCAAGGACAACACCGGAAAGTTGCCGGCGATCCGTGGCTTTGACTTTATGAACTACAACCCGCTGTACGGCTGGGATGACGGTACATCGGAGCGTGCTATCGAGTGGGCAAAGGACCGCAACGGTATTGTCACTGCATCGTGGCATATCAATGTCCCCATTGACTTCGACAACTATACACTGGGCGACATCGTAGACTGGAAGGAATGCACCTATAAGAACTACCAGGCATCGAACAGCACCTTTAATACTGCAAACGCAGTGAAGGAAGGCACCAAGGAGTATGAATACTTCCAGGAGGCAATGAAGGATCTGGCAGAACAGCTCCAGAAACTCCAGGATGCCAATGTGCCGATCATTCTCCGTCCGCTGCATGAGGCGCAGGGTAATGAAGGCAACTACGGCGACGGTACTTCCTGGTTCTGGTGGGGTGACCGTGGCGCAGAAGTATACAAGGAACTGTGGAAACTGCTGTACACCACACTGACCGAAAAGTATAACCTCCACAATATCATCTGGGAATACAACAGCTATAACTATGCAAACTCCGATACTTGGTATCCGGGCGATGACTATGTAGACATCGTGGCTTATGATAAGTACAACTGTGACTATAACCGGGATGACGGTCTCAGCTCCGGCACGCCGAACCTGAGTGCGATCTCTCCGATCTTCAACTATCTGTATGAACTGACCAACGGCAAGAAGATGGTTGCCATGGCTGAGAATGACTCTATCCCGTCCGAAGAGAACATGGTGATCGAGAATGCCGGCTGGCTGTATTTCTGCCCGTGGTACGGCGATCATCTGATGTCCAGCCAGTACAATGACCCGGCACAGCTGAAAAAAATGTACACCAGCGACTACTGCATCACACTGGATGAACTGCCGGAGGATCTGTATGGCGGTGCGAGTGTAGAACCTGGCACAACGCTTACCACAAAGGAAACCAGCGAGACAGTGTCAGAGACCACAACTGTCACAGAGACTTCTGCAACAGAGACCAGCGAAACCGAGAAGAGCAGTGAAACTGCTTCGGAAACAACAACGGAAACCACCAAGGAAAGTGTAACGACTTCCTCTGAGGAGCAGACGACCGAAACCACAGAGACAACGGAATCTTCCGCAACAACAGCATCGGCTACTACTGCAACCGAAACGGAAACAACAGTTGCAATTTCTACCACAGAAAGCAAGACCAGCGAAACATCCGGCAGTGTAGATCCGAAAAATGTACTGTACGGCGATGTAAACCTGGACGGCAGAGTGGATATCACCGATGCCGTACTGCTGAACAAGGTAGCTGCCGGCGCAGTGACCCTGGATACCGCAGAAAAGCAGGTAAATGCAGACTGCGATGCCAACGGCGAAGTGGACAGCAAGGACGCAGTTGTTCTGCTGAAGTTCCTGGTATCTCTCATCAAGACCTTGCCCAGCGCAGAATAATCACAGTATATTCAACTGCTGAATTATGAAAAATACCCTGTTTCCCCAAAAAGGAGACAGGGTATTTTTGTCATGTGTTTTGCTGATGCAGAAATTCCTCTTCCTGCTGGCGGCGCAGGGCATATTTTCGTTTGGTGGCGAGACCGCCACGAATATGACGTTCCTGTTTGTTCTGTTCCAGAATCTCTTTTACCTGTGTATACAGATCCGGCTGGATCTGTTCCAGCCGCTCGCTGACATCCTTATGTACGGTGCTTTTCGAGACACCGAACCATTCTGCTGCCGCACGAACCGTGGCTTTCTGCCGGACGATATACTCGCCGAGAATCACGGCACGTGTTTCGGACTGCTCTTTCATGATACCTCACTCCAATTGTGGTTTTGCTACAGCATATGCGGCGGCACAGGAAATGAGAACGGAGCAGGTTATAAAAATGTGATGCAGATTTTCAGAAAAGTTTATGAGAAATCGTTGACGTATTCCGGTAATTGTGTTACAATAAGAAACAGCGGCATAAGGTGACTTATGCAGAGTGTACTCTGATCTCTATGGAGTGCATCTCAGAAAACAAAGTGATCCCGGACGGCGGATCATGGAAAGGACAATTTACATATGGTTTGGGAACTCATCAAATCACTGATTTTCGGTATTGTGGAGGGCATCACCGAATGGCTGCCGATCAGCAGTACCGGACACTTGATCCTGCTGGACGAATTCTTAAAGCTGGACGCATCCGATAACTTCAAGGAAATGTTCGATGTTGTGATTCAGCTGGGTGCAATTCTAGCGGTCGTGGTCATCTACTGGAATAAGCTGTGGCCCTTTGGCAAACAGAACAATCCGCATCCCATGGCACAGACCGGATTCGGCGCTTGTCTGAAAAAGGACATTCTCCAGATGTGGTGCAAGGTCATTGTGGCAACAGTGCCGGCGGCTGTGATCGGTCTGCTGCTGGACGACTGGAGCCAGGCGCATCTGTACAACGCCTGGACGGTTGCCATCATGCTGATCCTGTTCGGTATCGCCTTTATCTGGATCGAAAAGTGGCACAAAAACCGCACACCGAAGATGAACAGCATCGCCTCCTTAAAGTACAGCACCGTGCTGCTGATCGGCGTATTTCAGCTGATTGCAGCAATATTTCCGGGAACCTCCCGTTCCGGTGCAACCATCGTCGGCGCACTGCTGCTGGGCGTTTCCAGAACAGCTGCGGCAGAGTTCACCTTTTTCCTGGCGATTCCGGCGATGTTCGGCGCAAGCCTGCTGAAACTGGTGAAGTGCGGACTCCCGGCTACCGGCATGGAGACTGCACTTCTGCTGATCGGCATGATCTCCGCATTCCTGGTATCTATCGTCGTCATCCGTTTCCTGATGAGCTATATCAAGAAACATGACTTCACCGTATTCGGCTGGTATCGTATCGTTCTCGGCGTTCTGGTGCTGATCGGCGGTATTACCGGATTTATTGGATAAGTACATATTTTGCGTAAAAAATCCCCGTGTATCCTGCTAGTTGGATACACGGGGATTTCTCTTTTGGGAATCACATCACTGCGCAGCCGGAGTGTTCGTAACTGCGGTGGTGTAGGTCGTCAGTGTTGTTGCAGCCGTGCCTGTGCCGCCGGGGACAATGGCGTGCTGTTTCAGATAATCCTCCCACAGAGAAAGGGAGTTGCCCAGCAGGTGGATGCCGTCCGAAGTGAGGGACGCATCCAGGCAGCCGTTGGCGTCCATGACAGCCTCGTTGACGTTGAGGTAGTAGATGTTGTCCTGCGGATTCGCCAGCGCCTCCAGCGCCTGGTTTCGGGCGTTGACAGTTGCGTTGTTGATCGCACCGCCCGGATTGTCCTGGGATGCCGCAACCACCAGAATGCTTTGCAGATAGATAATCGCATTGGGCTGTGCCTGGCGTATCTGTGAAATGACGCCGGCGTAGGTCTGCGCCCAGCTTTCAGTGGTGCCGGTTCCCAGCTCGTTCAGTCCCAGCATGATATAGACTTTGCCGTACTGTTTTTGCGCCAGCTTTTGCGACAGTGTGACGCTTTCGCCGGTGTTCGGGTTGCCGGCTGCCTTTTCTGTGACCTTGAAAATGGACAGTCCCACGCTGGAGAAAAAGTCCGCATTGGTCAGGCTGCCGTACAGCGCCAGACCTTCTGTCCGGGAGTCGCCGATAAAGAGGGCATCGCTAAAATAGGAATCGTCCACCGTCTGGAATACAGCGGCAGGCGCTGTGGTTTCCGTGACCAGGGGCTGACCGGTTGCAAGGGTCGTTTCTGCCGGCTGTGTTGTGGTTTGCGCCATCGTTGTGGCAGGATCCTCGATTTTTTTGGCATTCTGTACTAAGTCCCAGATGTTTGCAACTGCAATGGAGACCACAAATGCCATAATCAAAGGATACCGTTTGAGAAATTTCAGAAAATTCATGAAAATGCTCCTTTCATGGCATGGGTCAGAACTGGAAGTACAGGAACGGATTGTTCGTCTGTGTCATCATCGCACGAATTGCCAGCACGAACAGAATCAGCAAAAGCAGCATACAGAAGCCGCTCTTGCGGAACTTTTTGTAATACATCAGAGGCAGCGGCGTGCTGAACAGAACACAGGGAACCAGGATCTTCCAATAGTTGTGGAATGCCTGCACTGCATCCCTGGTGTTGGACTGTACCTCATCCGAAGTGAGGAACGGGAACAGACGGGTAAAGTATGTGCCGAGCTGGTGCATATCCGTGATGGCAAAGACCATCCAGGTGAGGGGGATGATAAAGATGATATAGGCGTGTTTCAGAATGTGTGTGCGCTCTAGGAACTTGCCGTAGACGTTCTTTTCCAGTGTCAGCAGCACGAAGAAAATGAGACCCCACAGGACAAAGTTCCAGCTTGCGCCGTGCCACAGTCCGGTGAATGCCCAGACCGCCAGCATATTCCGCATGGTTTTCCATTTTCCCACCCGGCTGCCGCCCAGCGGAAAGTAAATGTAATTCTTGAACCAGCGTCCCAGGGTGATGTGCCATCTGCGCCAGAACTCGCCGGCTGAGCCGGACATATACGGCAGATTAAAGTTCTGCGGCAGTTCAAATCCCAGCATTTTTCCCACGCCGATTGCCATCATGGAATAGCCGGAAAAGTCGAAGTAGATCTGAAAGCTGTAGGCGAATGCACCCAGCCAGGCATAAGGGGTGGAGATACTATCATACCCGATCACGGACAGATTATTCCAGAGACCGCCCATGGGATTCGCCAAAAGCGTTTTGGCGCTCAGACCCAGGACGAAGGTCTCCATGCCCTCTTCCAGCAGCCGGATGTCCACACGGCGGTTGTGCATCTGGGGCTGGATCTCGCTGTACATACAGATCGGACCGGAGATCAACTGGGGGAACATACACAGATAAACGCCCAGATCCAGCAGGCTTCTCGCCGGACGTGTCTTGTTTTGGTACACGTCAATGAGATAGGATGTGATCTGGAACGTGAAAAAGCTGATGCCCAGGGGCATGATGATAGATGCCTTTGGAATAGCGACGTGAAAGATCGACAGCAGGGAATTCAGATTGCCGATCAGGAAGTTGGTGTATTTGAATACCACCAAAAGCCCGAAGTTGTAGACCAGACCGCCGATCAGATAGCGCTTTGCCTGCTGCGGATGCCTTGCGTGCGAACCGCTGATGAGCCGGGAAAGTCCATAGTTGATGACCAGGGACAACAGCAGGAGCAGGGTATACCAGCCGCTGCCGATGGCGTAGAAAACAAGGCTGCCGATGATGAGTGTGATGTTTCGGTATTTCTGCGGTGTAGCATAGTATGCCAGCAGGAAAATCGGCAGAAATTGAAACAAGAATTCAATTGTGCTGAAAACCATATATGATTCCTCAATTCCCCTTCGATATTTTTTTCTGTTTTGCGGTGCTGCTTTTTATCTATTCTATGCAGGCAAACACAAATAACAACACCCCGACAAGCGAGGTGTCTCACATTATATCATAAGAAAAATCTGTCGTTTTTTCAAGAACGATGTCATAACAAATGAGTTACAATTCAATGACAAATCCAGTTTGTCCCAGATGCAGAACAGGCGCTTAGTCCTTCTTTTCCGCAGCCGGTGCATAGCAGGTGAAAACATTTTCCACGTGGTCGGTGTCCTTTACCTTGGTGCAGGCGCTGACCAGCGGAACCACGATCAGAGAAAGCAGCATTGCAATTGCGCCGGCATTGATCGGGGATGCCAGATTCAGCGGCAGGCTTGCGGCAGCCTTGGACAGTTCCGGGTTCCAGCCAAAGCCGAACAGGAACATATGTACCAGCGTCAGACCGATGCCCAAGATAAAGCTGCACCATACTGCCGGCTTTGTGACCTTCTTGCTGAACAGACCATACATGAACGGTCCCAGGAATGCGCCTGCCAGTGCGCCCCAGGAATAGGACATCAGCGTGGAGATCGAGGCGTTCTTGTTGAACGCCAGCAGAACGGAGATCACCAGGAATACGGCGATCAGCACACGCATGATAAGCATTTCCTTTTTGTCGGAGCATTTCTTCATGTTGGGCTTGATGAGGTCAATGGTCAGCGTGGAGCTGGAGGTCAGCACCAGCGACGACAGGGTAGACATGGATGCCGACAGCACCAGAACAACGACTAGACCAATGAGGATATCCGGCAGTGCCGTATGCAGCAGAGACGGGATCATGGCGTCAAAATCCGGCTTGCCGTTGGACAAGGTGGAGATCACCGTCTTGTCGCTGCCGTCTGCGCTCAGCGTGCAGAACAGCCGGTCGAAACCGCCCAGCAGATAAGAACCGCCGGCAACGATCAGTGCAAAGACGGTGGAGATCACAGCGCCCTTTTTAATATCGTTTTCGCTCTTGATGGCATAGAACTTGTGTACCATCTGGGGCAGACCCCATGTGCCAAGTGATGTCAGAACCACAACGCCCAGCAGATTCAGCGGATCCGGTCCGAATACGGAGTTCAGCGTGTTGGTCTTGCCGTTTACTTCAATATCGCCCAGTGCAGCCAGTGCAGCAGTCATGCCGCCACGGTTGTGGATCGCACAGATCACTACGGCAGCGATGCCCACCAGCATGACAATGCCCTGGATAAAGTCGTTGATCGCAGTTGCCGCATAGCCGCCCAGGATCACGTAGATCGCCGTCAGCAGCGCCATAACAATAATGATGATCTTGTATGCGCCCTCGGACTCGATCTGGAACGCCATGTTAAACAGACGGGACAGACCGTTGTACACCGATGCGGTATAGGGAATCAGAAAGATAAAGACGATCACAGCGGCTGCGACTTTCAGTCCTTTGGAGTTCCAGCGCTTTTCGAAGTATTCCGGCATGGTTTTTGCGCCCAGCGACTGCGTCATGATGCGGGTGCGCCGTCCCAGGACGATCCATGCCAGCAGACTGCCCAGCAGGGCGTTGCCGATGCCGACCCATGCGGCAGAAACGCCGTATGTCCAGCCGAACTGTCCGGCATAGCCGATGAAGACTACAGCGGAAAAATAAGATGTGCCGTAGGCGAATGCGGTGAGCCATGAGCCGACGCTGTGACCGCCAAGGACAAAATCACTGACGGAGCGAGTCTGCCGTGCGGTGTAGACGCCAATGCCCATCATGATCGCCACATAAATGATGATCATGCCAATGGTAATTGCGGTTGTCATATTCCTCTCCTTTGTGGCAGCAGGAGCGCTGCCGAAACATAAATTTGCGGCATCTTTGCGGCATCTTTCAAAAATCCGAAAATGCGCATCTTCCATTATAATGGAAATGTCGGTTTTTGTCAACCTTTTTTCTGCTTTTCGGGCGAAATGCTGTAAAATGATGAAACGGCTTGAGAATTTACATATTGTTCACTGGATTTTTTGCAGAAAATTCCGAAAAAGGCTTGACAAGCCGTCAAATGTATGCTATCCTATAGTTAGTCAATGCTAACTCTTGAAGAAGCAAAGATCCCCAGCTGTGCGGAACATGGCTGACGAGTCGTGAAACGCACAGTTCTTGATGACGAGGGTCTGCTTGGCTGCCAGAAATATCGACGGGCTGCGGCGTGTGCCGCAAAAGCCCAGGAACTTTGTGAGGTGAAATTATCCAATGAGCGTTGTGATTATCGGAGGAAACGAGTGTATGAGCCGCCAGTATGCCGATGTGTGTATGGCGCACGGCTGTACGGCAAAGGTGTTCCCGAAAGAAACCGGACCCATCGAAAAGAAGATCGGTTCTCCGGATCTGATGATCCTGTTTACCCGTACCGTATCCCATAAGATGGTACAGGGTGCTGTGAAGGCAGCGAAGAAAAATTCCATTCCCATTGCCAGAGTGCAGAGCAGCAGTATTTCTGCACTGCGTGCGCTGCTGGGACAGCGTGGCATGGTAGAGGCATAAGTGCTTTTCGTCTGCGGTGAGCGTGAGATGCTGCTGCGAAAAAGCTTTTGCATACAAGAGACCGGCGTTTTGGAAGAGAGCGCCGGTCTTTTTTTGCAGCTGTGCGTCTGTTCTGGTTGTGAAGTTGCACAAAAATTTTGATAAAACGCTTGATTATTCTTGACAAAGTTCCGCCGATATGGTATGATAAAAATGTACGTAAACGTAACCGGCATTCTGTGTTGTGCCGGAAATGAAGAATTGGAGTGAAGACGAAATGAATCGGAAAGGGAATTTGAAAACAAAGCTGGCAGCAGTATTTTCTGCCGGCGTACTGGCTGTTACGGGAACTGCGGCGGCGGTTTCCGGAATGACGCTTCGTGCATCGGCGGCAGATTTACAGTTGGATAACTATGCAAAACTGCTGCAGTACTCACTGTATTTTTATGATGCCAATATGTGCGGCAGCAAGGCAGGAGAGTCAGCATTTTCCTGGCGTGATGCCTGCCATGCCAATGACGTTGTAGACGGTGGTTTCCACGATGCCGGAGACAATGTGAAGTTTGAACAGACCATGGGCTTTACCTCCTCAACTATGGGCTGGATGTACTATGAGTACAAGGATCAGTTTGAAAAGACTGGTGTAGCCCAGCATTATCAGGTGCTGATGGATTATTTCTGCGACTATTACAAAGGATGCACCACACTGTCCGGGGACGAAGTAACCTCCTTCGTATACCAGATCGATGATAACAGCGATCACAGTACCTGGTGTCCGCCGGAAGGCATGAACAGCCGTGGCAGTGACAAAACCTATACTACGTCAAACAGTGCCAGCGATATTGCAGCAGAGTTTGCGGCAACGCTTGCGCAGAACTATATGTTCACCGGCGACGAGGAAGATCTGAAATATGCGACTGCGCTGTACAATTTTGCAGACAAATACCGCAAGGTAGAAACCAATCAGAACAACTATGCTTATGACGGCGTACAGGACGATATCTCCTGGGCTGCCGGCTGGATGTATCTGGCTACAAAGGAACAGAAATATCTGGACGAGAGCAACAAGTACAACAATTACAGCAACGGCTGGACAAAGGACTACTGCTGGGCAGATTCCTGGCTGGGCGCAGCAATTCTGAATGCAGAGATCACCGGAAACTGGACAAATGCAACCAGCTATATTGACGGCGTTGTAAATTCCAACCAGAACCAGTTCTATGTAATGAACAGCTGGGGCAGTGCAAGACATAATACATTGATGCAGACCTGTGCATTGGTCGTTTCTCACCATAAGGATGAATCCGGCAAGGATTACAGTGAATGGGCAAAGAAACAGATGAACTATATCCTGGGTGACAATAATGCAAATGTCTGCCTGGTTGTCGGCTATAATGATGTATCGGCTACCTCTCCGCATCACCGTGCGGCTTCCAATCTGACGATCAGCCCGGACTGGCACGAATTTAATAATTGGGACGGTAAATATTCTTCAACCAACGGTCACACGCTTTACGGCGCACTCTGCGGCGGTCCGACCAGCAGTGACTTCAAGACATATAACGATACTGCCAAGGATGCGACTTCTAACGAAGTTGCGCTGGACTATCAGATTGGTTTGGTAGGTGCGGCTGCCGGTTTGTATGCTGCTTACGGTACGGGATCTGTTGTAGCGGAAATCGCTCCGGAAGTGACAGTATATTCAGCAGAAGTTGCTGCGGCAAACGGCGAGACTCCTCAGCCCGGCACAACCGAGACCACGGAGCAGACCACGACCACAACAGAAGAGACAACAACGACAGCAGAAACTACCACAACAGAGGACACTACCGAGACACCGGATCCGATGGCAGCGTGGGAAAAGGTACCGGATTCTATGATCGTCGGCGAGACCGCTGAGGCATCTGTTACCTATTCCATCATCGGCAACGACTTCGATTGGGCATCCTCTGACCCGGATATCCTGAGCGTAGAAGGAAACGGCAACAAGGCAACGCTGACGGCAAAACAGCCGGGTGTTATTGCGCTGACCGCATCCAACGGCTTTGAAACACTGCTCAAGGAGATCACCGTATATCCGGCAGAAACAACTGCAACAACGGTAGAGACTACCACAGAAACAACCGAAACCACTACCGTTTCGAATGAAACCGAAACCACAGTTTCTGAAAGTGATACCACAGCAACTTCTTCTGAGACCACGACCGAGACCACAAACACCACAGCTACCGGTGCTCCGGCTGGCACGCTCTACGGCGACATCAACCTGGACGGCAGAGTAGACATCACCGATGCCGTACTGCTGAACAAGGTCGCTGCCGGCGCAGTGACCCTGGATACCCCGGAAAAACAGGCAAACGCAGACTGCGATGCCAACGGCGAAGTGGACGGCAAGGACGCAGTTGTCCTGCTGAAGTTCCTGGTATCTCTCATCAAGACCCTGCCCAGCGCAGAATAACGCACCTGACGGAACAGGAGGTTTGTGTCTCATGAATCGAAAAGCCCTGCAAAAGCTGTCCTACGGGGTATACCTGGTGACAACAGCGCAGAACGGAAAATCCTATGGCTGTGTGGCGAACAGCGCCATGCAGATCACCTCTTCTCCGGCGCAGATCGCCGTGAGCATCAACCATGACAACGCCACCCACGACCAGATCGCACAGAGCGGAAAGTTTGCACTGGCGATTCTGGCAACGGATACCGATCCGGCTCTGATCGGCGGATTCGGGTATCGTTCCAGCCGGGATGCAGACAAATTTGCCGGCGTTCCCTGTGCAGAACATGACGGTATGCCGGTGCCGGATGCGGCAATGGCTTGGATCACCTGCCGGGTGGTAAAGATCATGACCGCCGGAACACACACCATTTTTCTGGGCGAGGTGACAGACTGCGAACTGAACCGTGCCGACGGCATTCCCATGACCTATCTGTATTACCATACGGTCATCAAGGGAAACAGCCCGAAAAATGCACCGACTTATGTTCCGCCGGAGGAAACGTGAGCAGATCACTGAAAAAATCAAAAATTACTTGACATTTCAAAAAAAGTGTGGTATACTGTTTGTCGATCGATATCGACAGTTCGTTTGCGCCATCCTGTCGTTAAATAAAACCAGGGCATCCGAAACAGTAAAATACCGGGGACGGGATTGTTCCTGTGTGCAGGCGATGCCTGTTTGAAATGAATTTTGGATGCAGCCGTATGTTGATGCGGCTGCATTTTTTTGTTAGGAGGAAATCTGATGTTTGAACTCAAGACATCTGCCAGCTTTGACAGTGCACATTTTCTGTCCGGCTATCAGGGAAAATGCGCCAATCTCCATGGACACCGCTGGAAGATCGAAGTGACCGTAGGAAAAGAGACCTTACAGGAAGAGGGCAATTACCGGGACATGGTGATCGACTTCGGCGATGTGAAAAAGGCTGTCCGTGACCTGGCAGACAGCTATGACCATGCGCTGATCTATGAAGAGGGTACGCTCCAGCGGGCAACGGTAGAGGCACTTCTGGCGGAGGGATTCCGTCTGATCGCCGTGCCGTTTCGTCCCACTGCGGAACAGTTTTCCAAATGCTTTTATGAAAAGCTGTCCTCCGACGGTCTGCCTGTCCGCCGGGTGGCAGTGTATGAAACACCGGAAAACTGTGCTGTATACGAGGTGTGAGCCATGAATTCGTATGCAGTAGCTGAGAAATTTGTCAGCATCAACGGCGAGGGAAAGCACGCCGGGGAATTGGCAGTGTTCCTGCGGTTTCGTGGCTGTAACCTGGCGTGCGGCTTTTGCGATACCAAGTGGGCAAATACTGCCGCAGCTCCGGCAGTGCGGATGACGACCGATGAACTGGTGGCATATGTCCGGGAAACTGGCGTGCGGAATGTGACGCTGACCGGCGGCGAGCCGCTGCTCCAGCCGGGCATTGATGAGTTGATTACGGCGCTGGGTGCGCTGGGCTATCGGGTGGAGATCGAGACGAACGGCAGCGTTTCGCTCCAGCCTTTTGCGTCCCTGTCGTTCCGTCCGTGCTTTACCATGGATTATAAGCTGCCGGGGAGCGGCATGGAACAGACCATGCTGCCGGAGAATTTTTCCCTGTTGCGCAGCCGGGATGCCGTGAAATTTGTGGCAGGCAGCCGGGCAGATCTGGAACGGGCGCTGGAAATCATCCGGAAATATGGTCTGATCGACCGCTGTACCGTGTTTTTCAGCCCGGTATTCGGCTCGATCGAACCGGCGGAGATCGTGGAATTCCTAAAAGAACATACGCTGAATGGAGTACGGCTGCAGCTGCAGCTGCATAAGTTTATCTGGGATCCCTTGCAGCGTGGAGTATGAGGAGTAAAAAGCATGGATACAAAAGCAATTGAAACACATATCCGGGGCATTTTAGAAGCGATCGGCGAAGACCCGGATCGGGAAGGTTTGCGGGAGACGCCGCAGCGTGTGGCGAGAATGTACGAGGAGATTTTTGCCGGTGTGCAGTATTCCAATCATGAGATTGCTGAGATGTTCGGAAAAACCTTTGATGCCCCTTCTCCCAGCCAGTCCCAGACTGCAGTGGTCATGAAAGATATCAGCGTGTTCAGTTATTGTGAGCATCACATGGCGTTGATGTACGATATGAAAGTCAACGTGGCATATGTGCCACGGGGCAGGGTGATCGGTCTGAGCAAAATTGCCCGGATCTGCGACATGGCGTCCAAGCGTCTGCAATTGCAGGAGCGCCTGGGACAGGATATCGCAGAGATTTTGATGGAGGCGGTGGGAACACCGGACGTTGGCGTAGTCATCACCGGCTCGCACAGCTGCATGACGGCTCGTGGCATCCGCAACGTCTCATCTCGAACCACAACGAAAACCTTCTGCGGCGCATTCCAGACGGATCACGCTTTGCAGGAATTACTCTAGGAGGATAGATCATATGAAAGCATTGGTTCTTTTCAGCGGCGGCGTAGACAGTACAACCTGTCTGGGGCTTGCTGTGGATAAGTACGGCGCAGACCAGGTGCTGGCGCTGTCGGTATCTTACGGACAAAAGCATCAGAAAGAGGTAGAGGCTGCCGGAAAAATTGCGGCGCACTACGGCGTAAAGTGGCAGCAGCTGGACCTGTCCGTGATTTTTGCGGACTCCAACTGCTCTCTGCTCAGCGGTTCTACCCAGGAGATTCCCAAGGAGACTTACGCAGAACAGCTCCAGGAGACAAACGGCAGCCCGGTTTCCACCTATGTGCCGTTCCGGAATGGTCTGTTTCTGTCCAGTGCGGCAAGCATTGCCTTGTCCAACGGCTGCGAAGTGATTTATTACGGTGCGCACAGCGATGACGCCGCCGGAAACGCATACCCGGACTGCAGCACTGCATTCAACGATGCCATCAGCCAGGCAATCTATCTGGGCAGCGGCAACCAGCTGCACATTGAGGCGCCTTTTGTCACCTGGACAAAGGCAGACGTTGTGAAAAAGGGTCTGGAACTGGGCGTACCGTATGAACTGACCTGGAGCTGCTACGAAGGCGGAGACAAGCCCTGCGGCGTCTGCGGCACCTGCCGTGACCGTGCGGCGGCTTTCGCAGCAAACGGTATCCAGGATCCGGCACTGGGAGGTGAATGAAATGGCAGGAAGAAGTAAAGAAGAAACCGGCGATATCACACTGCTGGGCAATCAGAACACCAAGTATTCCAGCGATTATGCCCCGGAGGTGCTGGAGACATTCCCGAATAAGCATCCGGGACGGGATTATTTCGTCAAGTTCAATTGTCCGGAGTTCACCAGTCTCTGCCCCATCACCGGGCAGCCGGATTTTGCGACGCTGTATATCTCCTATGTTCCACGGGAGATCATGGTGGAGAGCAAGTCGCTGAAACTGTATCTGTTCAGTTTCCGGAATCACGGTGATTTCCACGAGGACTGTGTCAACATCATCATGAACGATCTGATTCAGCTGATGGAGCCGGCATATATCGAGGTCTGGGGCAAGTTCCTGCCCCGTGGCGGCATTTCCATTGACCCGTACTGCAACTACGGCAGACCGGGAACCAAGTGGGAACAGGTGGCATGGGACAGACTGACCCATCATGACCTGTTTCCGGAAAAGGTGGATAACCGATAATTCCGCTTTGGAAAAAATAACAACCACGAACAATGGCGTTCGGCGTTACAGGATTTTTCTGTCCTGTCGTACCGGACGCTTTTTTGTACTATGCTATTGCGATAAAAAGTTTTTTTGGAATTTTGCACAATTTTTCTTGCAATCCATACGGAAGTATGGTATAATAAAAATGTTTTTTTCTGACACTGTCGGAATATGCAGAAAGAAGGTGTATTTCGCCGCCTTTATCATCCGGCGTTCTGCACACATATCTGCGGAAAAATAATAAAGGAAGTGAACACAAATGGAAACGTTGACAAACGTCATCAAACAAATTGACGCATGGGTGTGGGGCATTCCGCTGATCCTGCTGATCCTGCTGTGCGGCATCTGGCTTACCATTCGTGTCCGTGGATTACAGGTGCGCCGCATTGGTCTCGCCTTGAAGTTCATGGTAAAGAATGAAGAAGAGGGTGAAGGCGAGGTCACCAGCTTCGGCGCACTCTGTACCGCATTGTCTGCCACCATCGGTACCGGCAACATTGTCGGTGTTGCAACTGCGATCGCTGCCGGCGGTCCGGGCGCACTGTTCTGGATGGAAATTGCTGCCCTGTTCGGTATGGCGACCAAGTATGCCGAGGGTTTCCTCGCCATCAAGTATCGTACTGTTGACAAAGAGGGACATTATCTGGGCGGTCCGTTCTACTATATTGAAAATGGTATGGGTTCTCGCTGGAAGTGGCTGGCAAAGCTGTTCGCCCTGTTTGGCGTGCTTGCCGGACTGCTGGGCATCGGTACGATTACCCAGATCAACGGCATTACCTCTGCGGCAAACAACTTCTTTGATGCCAAGAGCGAGCATATCGCATTCACACTGTTTGACACAGACTATACCTGGACGACAGTCATCATGGGGCTGATTATCACGATCTGTGTTGCGCTGGTTGTTATCGGCGGTCTGAAGCGTATCTCTCAGATCTCCCAGGTAGTTGTACCGTTTATGGCAGTGGCATATGTGCTCTGCTGTCTGATTATGATGATTTGCAATGTGACTGTCATTCCCCACGCTGTTGTGGAAATTGTAAAGAGCGCATTCGGTATGGATGCGGTTGCCGGAGGCGCACTGGGTGCTATGATCGTGGCAATGCAGAAGGGTGTTGCAAGAGGTATCTTCTCCAATGAGGCTGGTCTGGGTTCTGCCCCGATCGCAGCTGCCGCAGCCCGTACCAAAGAACCGGTTCGCCAGGGTCTGGTAACCATGACCGGTACTTTTATTGATACCATTGTGATCTGCACCATGACCGGTCTTTCCATCGTCATTTCTGGCGCATGGCAGAACCCGGATCTCCAGGGCGTACAGATCACAGACGCAGCGTTCCAGCACGGTCTGCCGTTCCCGGCACAGGTTTCTTCCTGCATTCTGATGCTCTGCCTGATCTTCTTTGCATTTACCACCATCCTGGGCTGGAGCTATTATTCTGAGCGCTGTCTGACCTACCTGCGTGGCAAGGCAAGCCATACGCTGACACTGGCATTCCGCTGGCTGTACATCGTGGCAGTTTTCATTGGACCGTATCTGACGGTTGAGGCGGTATGGGATACTGCCGATGTCTTTAACGGTCTGATGGCATTCCCGAACGTCATTGCATTGATTGCTTTGTCCGGCGTTGTGGCAATGGATACCAAACAATACTTTGCAGAAAAGCGGCATCAGCTGCGGTAACTGCGGAATCGTATACGAATCTGAAACAGATCACAGGACGGGAGCAAAAACTCCTGTCCTGTTTTTTTGTGAAAATTCGGTGGAAATGCTGGACAACTGCGCCGGAATATGCTATAATAACAAAAGTATATTTTCGGCAGCATCCGCAGGTTTTGCGCAGTGCTGCCTTTCAGAAAAGGGCAGGTGTGTTTTTACAAAAGTGGTAAAACGATTTGTGAAATTATATCGCTGGGTCATGCTGAGCATGGCAGTCTGCATTGCGGTTCTGGCAATTGCAGCCGGCTATACCGTGGGCGTTGTCAGCCAGAATAATGTGATCGCACAGATCGATGTCAACATTGGCTCGATCGAGACGTATCTGGAGAAAAACCACAACGCAACCCAGCTGCTGACAGACGAATTCAAAGAGGATTACTCCGCCAAAACCAGAACCATTGCCATGTTGCTGGCGCAGGACAGTTCGTTCATCACCGATGACCGGACGCTGGAAGAACTGCGTGTCACAGTCAACGCCGATATGATAAGCGTTGCAGATGCAGACGGCAATGTGGTGGCAAGTACCGACCCGTCCGGCGCAGGCACTTCCATCCGTGAGGAGTTCCGGTCACATCTGGAAGAAGATGTATACACCGATGCGCTGTTCCTGCTGGATTCCGATACGCCTACCATCGTGGCGGCATCGTCGCTGGACGGCGGACACGGCATGGTGCAGATCACATTTTCAGCGGATTCCGTGGTCTCGCTTTTGCAGGATGCAGACCTGGCAAACATTGCGTCCAGTATGCCGCTGTACTCTTCCGGCACTACCGCCATTCTGGAGGCGGACACCATGAAGTATATCAGCTGCACCGATACGGATCTGATCGGACAGACAGCCGATTTTGACAAGAGCAGCATGAAACGCAACAAGGGCAAGTTTGACGTGAAAGATGCAGACGGCAAGACCAATATGGTACACTATCAGTCCAGCGGCGACTACATCATTATGGCGACAGTACCGTATGCAGAGGTTTACCGTGTCCGGAACATCGTTGTCGGATGGGTCATCGGCGGCGGAATCGGCATCCTGGCAGTAACCTGTCTGGCACTCCGGATGGAACTGCTCCGGCAGGATGCGAAAAATGCGAAAAAATAAAGTACAGTATTGCAAAGGTCATCTCCCCGGCGAGGTGGCTTTTGTTTTTGGGAAAGGAATCCGCTATGAAAATTCGTGAAGTACAGGACAGAACCGCACCGCTTATGACGGCGCTTTTGGCAGTCTGGGAAAAGTCTGTCCGGGCAACGCATACATTTCTCTCTGAGGAAGAGATCGAACACATCAAGACCTATGTTCCCACGGCATTTCACAGCGTGCAGCACCTGCTGACTGCGGAAACGGCATCGGGCGAGCCGGTTGCCTTTATGGGCATCACGGGGAATCGTCTGGAAATGCTGTTTCTTTTGCCGGAAGTAAGGGGACAGGGGCTGGGCAGACAGCTGCTGGAATACGCCATCCGGAATTACGGCGTCGGGGAAGTGACCGTCAACGAACAAAATCCCCAGGCAGTGGGGTTCTATCAGCACCTGGGCTTTGTCATTTACCGAAGGACTTCCCACGACGAAGAGGGCAATCCCTATCCGCTGTTGTATCTGAAATTGCCCCAGGCATGATTGGAAAAGTGATTGTCGATATTGCACATTATGTATTGACATTTCTTGAAATATGATGTATAATATGTTTGTACACCAGAAATGGCAGTACCAATGAAACTTTTATCGTGAGGTGCATGAATTATGGCAAATCGTATTGTATTGAACAACATTTCTTATCATGGAAAAGGTGCGATTCAGGAAATCGTCAACGAAGTAAAAACCAACGGCTATCAGCACTTGTTTGTTGCAACAGACCCGGATCTGCTGAAATTCGGTGTGACGGCAAAGGTGACAGATATTCTGGACAACGCCGGCATTGCATACACGGTTTACTCGAAGATCAAGCCCAATCCCACCATCCAGAATGTGCAGGAGGGTGTAGCGGCTTTTCAGGCGTGCGGAGCGGATGCCATTGTTGCCATCGGCGGCGGCTCTTCTATGGATACCGCAAAGGCGATCGGCATTATCATTACCAATCCGGAATTTGCGGATGTGCGTTCTCTGGAGGGCGTTGCGCCGACAAAGAACCACGCTGTTCCCCCCATTGCAGTCCCCACAACAGCCGGCACTGCCGCAGAAGTTACCATCAACTATGTCATTACCGATGTGGAAAAACAGCGGAAGTTCGTCTGTGTGGATACCAACGATATCCCGGCAGTTGCCATTGTTGACCCGGATATGATGTCCTCCATGCCAAAGGGGCTGACTGCCGCAACCGGTATGGATGCGCTGACTCACGCCATCGAGGGCTATACCACAAAGGCAGCCTGGGAAATTCCGGATATGTTCCATATCGAGGCGATCCGTCTGATCTCAGAGAATCTCCGGGATGCAGTGGAAAACAAGCCCAGCGGCAGAGAGGGCATGGCACTGGCGCAGTACATCGCCGGCATGGGATTCTCCAACGTAGGTCTGGGCATCGACCACTCTATGGCGCATACGCTGAGCGCTCACTATGACACACCGCACGGCGTTGCCTGCGCAATGCTGCTGCCCATTTCCATGGAGTTCAACCGGGACTATACCGGCGAACGCTATCGTGCCATCGCCAAGGCAATGGGCGTAGAGGGAACCGAGACCATGTCCCAGGAGGAATATCGTGACGCAGCCATTGCCGCAGTCCGCAAGCTCTCCAAGGATGTGGGAATTCCGGAGAAAAACGAACGCATTAAGGAAGAGGACCTGGAACAGCTGGCAAAGGATGCTCTGGCAGATGCCTGCTATCCGGGTAATCCCAGAGAGGCAACTCTGGAACAGGTCATTGAGATGTTCCGGATGCTGATGGTCTGATCGTTTGACTGGAAAGGAGATGCCATGAAGAAAGTCGGCATATTGCTTTTGACAGGAACGCTGCTGCTGTGCAGCTGCGGACAAGCGAAAGAAACTGCGGAGAGCAGTGCAGATGTCCCGGAAACCATTCAGACGAATCTGACGGCAAATCCTTATTTTGATATTTCTGATCTGACTTATGACGGCACAGAAACGCAGAATATCGCCATTGGATATGCCTTTGAAGATTCGGCAGACAATGACCCTGTTCTGACCTATGACCGCTATCTTTCGGCGGACGGCGAGACGTTCTGTTTTGATGCTGACGGACGGCTTTGCAAGTATGAGAAAGGCGATGCTGATACAGCTGAAAAAGCAGAAAGCGGTTCGATGACGGCAGCATACACGATGGCGCAGCGCCAACAGCGCAGTCTCGATGTGGCAGAGAGCCTGCTGGCAGAAGATACCCAACTGGAAGTCTCCTCTTTCGGCAGTGAATATCTGGTGACAAACGATGCTGTTACACCGGAAAACGAGGCGCCGTTCTCTGCCATTGTGGATGTGGACAGCAAAGGAGAAGTGCGTCAGCTCAGTGTCAGCTATAACACACTGTCTGCGCCTATCGACTATGACTATTTCCAGCAAAAGCTGGATGCGTATATCGAAGAGGCAAAGCAGACCTGGGATATTGTGGACTATACAGTAGAACCACGGTATCAGCAGATCGGCAATAAGATCTACGCCATGTATACGGTGACGTTTACAGAGGCAACAGATGAGCCGGAAGGTGCAAATTTCTGTGAATGCGTCGGCTTTACCCAGAAAATTGAGAGTTAGTTCCGGTTTTTACAATTTTTTCTTGCCCTGTTGTGGTAAGATAATACTCGAACAAAGGAGTTCAGATGAATCAGACATCTGAACTCCTTTTTTATTTTGTTTGCATGGAATCGTTCCGGTACACACAGGCGTGCGCCGGCGTTCCGGAGGAGGTATTTCAGATGAGCTATCCAGAAGTTGATTTTTTGTATCTGAACGAAGAGGATATGGTTGCAGCCGGTGTCAAGGATATGGCAGGCTGTATTGATGCGATGGAAGAAATGTTCAAGCTGATGAAGGTGGGCGACTATCGCATGGGCGGCGCAAACGGCAATTCCCACGGATGTATGGTCATGTTTCCGCCGTCCTCTCCTTTCCCGGAAATGCCGGTAGACGGACCGGACAGACGCTTTATGGCGATGCCGGCGTATCTGGGCGGTGTGTTCGATATGGCAGGCATGAAGTGGTACGGTTCCAACTGTGCCAACAAGGAAAAGGGTCTGCCCCGTTCCATTCTGATGCTGACGCTGAACGATAAGGATACCGGCGCACCGGTGGCATATATGTCCGCCAATATCCTTTCCGCTTACCGTACCGGCGCAGTTCCGGGCGTGGGATACAAGCACCTGTCGAAACCGGATTCCAAGGTGGCTGCCATTATCGGACCGGGTGTCATGAGCAAGACGGCGCTTGCAGCGATCATGGCAGTCCGTCCCGGCATTGAGACCATTAAGGTCAAGGGCAGAGGAAAGGCATCCTTGGAAAAGTTCATTGCCCATGTGAAGAAAGAATATCCCCAGGTGAATGTGTATGCTGTGGATACCATGGAAGAGGCAGTCCGGGATGCGGATATTGTTTCGGCAAGCACCTCAACGCCTACCGGAGACCCTAGCCAGTATCCGTATATCAAGGAGGAGTGGATCAAGCCCGGCGCACTCATCAGTTCTACCGCAGCGCTTCGGTTTGATGATGACTTTATCATCCATCGTGCAAGAACCGTGACAGACAACATCAAGCTGTATGAGGCATGGGAAGAGGAAATGAAGCCCAACGCCTACAATACAGTTCCGATTCCGGCAGTTCACGTGATGGATCTGATTGCAGAGGGCAGGATGAAACCGGAGCAGGTGGATGACCTGGGCGATATCCTGATGGGCAACATTCCGCTGCACCGGAAGGATGACGAGATCATCGTGTACTCCATCGGCGGTATGCCGGTAGAAGATGTGGCTTGGGGTACGATGGTTTACCGCAATGCACTGAAAAAGGGCATCGGCACAAAGCTGAAGCTTTGGGATGTCCCGCAGATGGTATAAATAAGACAGGAGGAGCAGACATGAGAATACAGGAACATCCGATTCTGGGAACATATGAAAAGGGACAGCTGGTTTCCTTTACTTTTGATGGAAAAACACTGGAAGGCTATGCCGGAGAACCCATTGCCATGGCACTGAAAAATGCCGGCGTAATGGTTCACCGCTATACCAGAAAAGAACATAAGCCGAGAGGAATCTTCTGCGCCATCGGGCGCTGTACCGACTGTGTTATGGTCGTCAACGGACAGCCGAATGTGCGGACGTGCATCACGCCGCTGGAAGAGGGCATGGAGATCCGGACACAGTACGGTGTGACAGCAGAACAGCCGGGAGGTGCAGCAAAATGATGAAACGTTATGATATGATCGTGGTCGGCGCAGGACCGGCAGGTTTGTCCGCAGCCATTGAGGCGGCAAAAAAAGGTATGCACGTTGTAGTATACGATGAAAACGCAAAGCCCGGCGGACAACTGTTCAAACAGATCCACAAGTTCTTTGGCTCTAAGGAACACAAGGCGAAGATCCGTGGATTCCATATCGGCGAAGAACTTCTGGCAGAGGCAGCGTCTCTTGGTGTTGAAGTTGTTCTGAATGCTATCGTGATCGGCATTTTCCCGGAAAAGGAAGTTACTGTAAAGGTGGAGGATCATGTGATCCACGTCAAGGGTGATACCATTCTGATCGCCACCGGCGCAAGCGAAAACATGGTCACATTCCCGGGCTGGACACTGCCGGGCGTCATCGGCGCAGGCGCAGCGCAGACCATGATGAACCTCCACGGCACACTGCCGGGCAAGCGTGTGCTGATGCTGGGGTCCGGCAACGTGGGTCTGGTGGTCAGCTTTCAGTTGATGCAGGCAGGCTGCGAAGTGGTTGCCGTGGCAGATGCAGCGCCCCGTGTCGGCGGCTACGGCGTCCATGCCGCAAAGGTCGCAAGATGCGGCGTGCCGTTTTATCTGTCGCACACCATCATTTCCGCTGACGGTGAGGATTGCGTAACAGGCGTGACCATCGGAGAAGTGGACAAGAACTGGCAGATCATTCCGGGGACGGAAAAGCACTTTGATGTGGATACCATCTGCCTGGCGGTAGGACTGTCTCCCATGTCCAAGCTTTGCGATATGGCAGGATGTGCCATGGAGGACAATCCGGCAAAGGCAGGATTTGTTCCCACAGTGGATGAATACGGTGAGACCTCTGTTCCCGGCATCTATGCCGCCGGCGATGTTTCCGGCATTGAGGAGGCATCCAGCGCCATGATCGAGGGAAGGATCGCCGGCATTGCCGCAGCGGCAAGACTGGGATTCATCTCAGAGGAGACCTGCAAAGAAGAGACTGCCAAGCAGGAGGCTGCGCTGGCTGGTCTGCGGCAGGGAATGTTTGCACCGGGAATGCGTGGCAAGCAGATCACCGAGACCGAAGAGGGTGTGGAAATCTCGCAAAACCTGTTGAAACATGGCTTTGTGGCAGAGGAAGAGATCGAGCGTTTCCCCGGTGTGACCCACAGCAGCGGCGTGCATCCGGTCATTGAATGCACCCAGAACATTCCGTGCAATCCATGTCAGGATGCCTGCCCCAAGCACTGCATCCGCATTGGCAGCAACATCACAGCGCTGCCGGCAATCGACCCGGAGAAAAAATGCACTGGCTGCGGAATGTGCGTGGCATCCTGTTCCGGTCAGGCAATTTTCCTGGTCAACGAGGACTGCGGAGACGGCACCGCAGAAGTGACATTGCCGTATGAGTTCCTGCCCCTGCCGAAAAAAGGTGACAAGGGCGTGGCGCTGAACCGAAAGGGCGATAAGGTCTGTGACGCAGAGGTAGTCAATGTACGGAGCGCAAAGGCGTTCGACCATACCAATCTGCTTACCATGAAAGTGCCGAAAGAATATGCCATGAAAGCAAGATTTTTTCGGGAGGAGGAGACAGCATGAATGACAGAAACCGTGAACTGAAACCGTTTGTTCCCCAGCCGGATGATGATATGATCGTCTGCCGCTGTGAGGAGATCACGAAAGGGGAGATCCGGCGTGCTGTGCATGACGGTATGTTTACCCTCACCGAGATACGCCGCTATCTGCGGACGGGTATGGGACTCTGCCAGGGGCAGACCTGTACGAAACTGGTAAAAGGCATCGTCGCACGGGAACTGGGTGTGCGTCCAAACGAACTCGGACCTGCTACCGGCAGAGCGCCCATGCGTCCCATCGAAATGAAAGTGCTGGCAAGAGATAAGGAGGAGACAAAATGAATGCAGAAGTCATTATCGTTGGCGGCGGCATCATCGGATGCGCTGCGGCATATAACCTTGCAAAAAATGGTGTCTCCGTCCTGGTGCTGGAGGGCAGCGAAAATATCGGAAACGGCGGCTCTACCAGAAACGGCGGCGGCGTTCGCCAGTCCGGCCGTGACCCCAGAGAACTGCCGCTGGTGATGTACTCCATCCAGCACATCTGGCCGCAGCTGTCCGATATGCTGGACACCAACGTGGAGTACTACCAGGAAGGCAACCTTCGTCTGGGCAGTACGCCGCAGCATCAGAAGATCCTGGAAGGTCTGGCAGACCGTGCCGCAGCCTGCGGCGTGGATGTGCGCATGATCTCCGGCGATGAGGCGAGACGCATCAACCCGTATCTGTCCGACGCTGTGACCTGTGCAAGCTGGTGTCCCACGGACGGTCATGCCAATCCGCTGATGGCAACCATGGGCTACTATAAGATGGCACGCCGTCTGGGTGCGCACTTCATCTCCGGTGAGAAAGTTGTGGAGCTGCGGAAGATCAAGGGCGCTGCACGACAGGTGGTGACCGAATCCGGCAATGTGTATGAGGGTGACAAGATCATCCTGGCGGCAGGCTATGAGAGCCGTTTCATTGCATCGACTGTGGGCATTGATGTTCCCATGCAGCCGGTGCTGCTGGAAACGCTGGTCACCGAGGCAGTCGCTCCGATGTTCTGGCAGATGCTGGGTACTGCCGCAGCTGATTTCTACGGTCACCAGACAGAGCATGGCTCGTTCGTCTTTGGCCTGAACTCCGGTCTGGAACCGTATGCAAAACCGGGCAAGCCCCTGTCCTCCAGCATCGCAGCATCGGCTGCCTGCCGTGGCATCATGCACTATTTCCCGGATCTGGCAAACATCAAGGTCGTCCGCAGCTGGGCAGGCTGGATGGATGCCTGCGCAGACCATGTGCCGGTTATCAGCACCGTGGACGAAGTGCCGGGGCTGATTCTGGCGTGCGGCTTTACGGGACACGGTTTCGGCATCTCGCCGGCTGTCGGCCTAGTTCTGGCGCAGCTGGCAATGGAGCAGGAAACAGCAGTGGATCTGTCCGCACTGCGGTATGACCGTTTTCAGTAAGAGGTTCTGTTTTTTACAATTTTTCAGAGAGAGCATCTGTTATAATAAGAGTGTAGAAAGACAAAGATGTCGAATTTCCTGGAAATTCGGCATCTTTTCTTTTTTGGGAAAATTTTTTGAAGTTGTTGGAGGAATTCATTATGAAATTATCCAGAGTTGAGATCATCACCGGCATTTCCAAAATCGAACCGCTGAAAAAGGCGCTGGGAAAGTTCCATATCACCGGTATGACGGTATACCAGGTGCTGGGATGCGGCGTACAGCACGGTACTCAGGAATTTGAGGTGGAGGAGAAGAACAAGGAGATCAGTCTGCTGCCCAAAGAGGTCGTCATGATCGTTCTGCCCACAGAAGAACTGGACGGGCTGCTGGAATTCGTCAAGAAAGAACTGTACACCGGGCATATCGGTGACGGCAAGATCTTCGTCTCGGATGTGACCAATGTCATCCGTGTCCGCACCGGCGAAGAGGGCATTGACGCACTGCTGTACGGTGAAAAATAAGGATTTGTCCCAGAAAAGAGTTGAGAGATTATGCAGGAGAAAAAACTAGGCTTACCCAGTATTGTGGCAACTGGCGTAGGGTTGATTATTGCCACCAGCTGTCTGCTCTCCATCGGGCAGGGCGCATCTGCCATCGGACTGCCGTTTATCATCACCATGGCGATTGCCTGTGCATTCAACATTCTGACGGCGTTTTCCATCTGTGAGCTGAACGCACTGATGCCGAATCTGACCGGCGGTATGGCGCAGTATACGCTGGCGTGCTTTGGACCGTTTGTTTCCATTGTCATTACCGTCGGCGGCTATCTGACCTGTCAGACCATCATGGGCAGTTCTGAGGCGGCAATGTTCGGCAACACACTGAACAGCGTCTTTACCGGCGTTCCCATTCCGGGAGCGGTGTATTCCATTGTGCTGATTCTGATTCTGCTGGGGCTGAACCTGTTCGGCGTGGATATGTTCGCAAAGGTGCAGAATATTGTGGCATACGGACTGATCGGTTCGCTGCTGTTTCTGGGCATCATGGGTGCGCTCAAGCTCGGCACAGGACAAGTGGTGGAACAGCCGGAGGTGCTTTCCTCCAAACCCGGCGATGTGTTCTCTTTGCTGGGACTGGCGTTCTTCCTGTTCATCGGCGTAGAGTTCATTGTTCCCATTTCCACCCAGGTCAAGAATCCCCGGAAAAAAGTGCCGCTGGGCATGGTCATCAGTCTGCTTGCAATTCTGGTCATGCAGGTCTTTGTGGTAATTGGTTTCAGCCACTATACACCGTGGGAGGAGCTGAGCGTCAGCACCGTACCTCACATCCTGTACGGCACTCTGCTGTACGGCAAGGTCGGCACCATCTGGATGACGGTCATTTCTCTGCTGGCAGTTGTCAGCACTTTGAATACTGCTATGTTCTCCATTGCGCAGATCTGTTCCGGCATGGCAAAGCTGAAACTGCTGCCCTCTGTGTTTATGCGGAAGAATAAGCGTGGCACACCCTATGTGGGACTGCTGCTGGTAGCGGCAGCTATGATTCTGATTAACGTTACCGGACTTTCCACCAGTGACCAGCTGACGTTCCTGATTCTGACCGGATGTACCTTCTGGATCTTCTCGTATATCATCCTGCACTGCGATGTGCTGATCCTGCGGAAACGTCTGCCGAAAGCACCCCGTACCTTTAAGCTGCCCTTTGGTCCGGTGATCCCCATGATCGGCATTCTGGGCAACGCCTTTATGATCTACAACATCGACTCCAGCTGGGAGGTCAAGAAACGGATCTATCTGATCTTTGTGATAACGGTAGCGATCCTGTCGGTCTATGCTGTGATTTGGATCAAGTGTGTCATGAAACGCCCCATGTTCAAGGCGTATCAGATCAAGGAAGTCATGGCGATAGAATCCGACCTGTACCAGATCAATCATAATCCGGAGGTGGCGAAGAAACTGCACCTGGATGCAGTTCCGGAGATCGAGAGTATGCCGGCGGATGTCAACACTGGTACTCGTCCGGAATAAGCGCCTGTTGCCTTAGGACAACTTTCCATAAAAAAGCACACACTCCCTGTGAATATTCTGTCGAAAAGGCAGTCTTACGGAAAAAAGGTTTTTCTGTAAGACTGCCTTTTTTTCATCAGCTGCACTTGAAAAATGCCGGCATCTGTACTATAATATGAGAGAAATCACCGGAAGGAGGGAAGTACTGCATGGAAAAACAGATCTACATGACACCGAAACAGCCGTTTTTCGTGACCTCTTCCCGTTCTTATGAAAAGCTTATTTTGAACCGGTTTGGCATTGTTCACTTTTACCACTGCTTTACCGGTACAGAACCCCGATATGCGATTCCGGATGGATGCGTGGACATGGTGTTCTGCTGTGACCCGAACCATCCTTATGCGGAAATCTGCGGCACAGTTCTTTCGCCACAGGTGGTGCTTTCCGAGTGCAACACCACCTATTTCGGCGTGCGTTTCCTGCCGGGGTATAATCCGGTTCTGGGCAGTGCGGATATTATGGCGCATCTGGTCAACCACCGCATTCCGCTGGATGATCTGATCCAGGACAGGCGGATGCTGGAGGGTATTTGGGGCGCATCAGATTTCCGGCAACAGATCCGTGTGTTTATGCGTTCCTACATGAACATCTATCGCCGAGTCTGTCCCCAGGAGCATCAGAATCTGCTGGTGCTCCACTCTTCCAATTTGATGATCCGCTCCGGCGGCGGGATTTCCGTGGAACAGCTGGCGGAGGATACCGGTTATACGCCCAGATACATTGACAAGTGTTTTCGGAATGAGACCGGACTCAGCCCCAAACAGCTGGCGAAGATCGTCCGGTTTCAAACGGCAGTGTCTGCGCTGAACCAGAACCAGCACACGGGGCGCTCTCTGACCGAGATCGCCGCCGACCTGGGGTATTTTGACCAGTCCCATTTTGTACACGATTTCAAGACATATACCGGGCTGACACCGAAAAAATACCAGATGCTGCTGCGGAACGATGCCTTTGACGAAAAGCTGCGCATTGTGCAGTAAAAAACGGTTTCTCTTTGGAAAAGGGAAACCGTTTTTGTCGTTTTTATGATTCTGAGGAAATGCTGTGTTCCGGCTGGTACAGGATCACGTTGACCTCGTACCAGTCTTTTTCCGTCACAGTCCAGATTTTTCCATGATAGCGGTCTACAATGTCCTGGACACTTTTCATGCCCAGACCGTGCCGCTTTTTGTCGGGCTTTCTGGTACCGCTTTCATCCGGCAGGATGTTGTCATAGCGGTTGCGTATGTTCAGCTGCAATGCGCCGAACTTTACCCGCATTTTCAGAATGATATGCCGCTGTTCCTTCGGAAAGACCTTTTCAGTCGCCTCTGCGGCGTTGTCCAGCAGATTTCCCAGCAGCACAGTCAAATCAAACGGCGCATAGGGCAGTTCTTCCGGGAGACGAATGTCAATGTCCAGGTTGGTATCATCCAGCTGCAGCGGCATAAGTTTGTAGTTCAGAATGCTGTTGATCTGTTCGTGCTGTGTGTACGTGGTGCTGCGTGCCAGGTCTAAGTGATATTCCGTATCGCTGATGTAGCTGCGCAGTCCGTCGATGTCGTTGGTGTCCAGATAGTGCTGCATCTGAAACAGGTGGTTCTTGATGTCGTGCCGCAGAAACCGCAGCCGCATCTGAGACTGCTGTACCGCTTTGATCTGTTCCTGGTATGTTTTGTTCTGCTGTTCGATCAGATGAACGGTGTGCTGTTTTTTCATCAGACCGATCAGATGGTCGTACAGAGAGAAAACGCTGATATTCAAAAGCAGCAGGATGATGGCTGCGATGAGCGAGCGCCAGGAGAGCGTCCGGGCAATGTAGTGCGCCAGAAAGATACTGCCCAGGGGAATAAAGAGAATGTTGATAACGTAAAATATACCCAGCCCGGGGACAACTTCTTTCCGGTACAGCTTGAAATGTGCGGCAATGCGTGCCACGATCAGCAGCAGAAGCGCTGCCGCAAATCCGCTGGTAAAGAACAGGGTATAGTCAAACCAGATGGAGACTGTGGCGCAGAGAATGTCGATCGCCATGCTGACGATATAGATGGAAAAAACGCTGAGGATGCGGTGTGACCAGGTAGTGGGATAAAACAAGGTGATGCAGAAAAACGGAATCAGATTGCTCAGAACATTCCATATGATGCTGTGGAAATAGACAAAGCAAAAGCTGTTGATCTGGAAATAGAGAAAATACAGGATAAACTCCAGCAGCTTTCGGTTGGGCTTTTTCTGAAAGAGCAGCTGTGAAAACTGATAGACAGCATAGATATGAAATATGTTCGCAATAATGGTGATGTAATGTGCCATAGGCTTAGTGCTGCATCAGCCACTTTTCAACCAGCGGCTGATAAGTCCGGCTGATGGGGAGCTGTTCGCCTGCCTTTCCCTGCAAGTATACCGTGTTTGCGGAAATGTGGTCGATATAGTCCGGGTTGACGACGTAGGATTTGTGAATAGGGACAAAGTGCGCAAAACATGGCTTTTTTTGTACCTCGCTGAGCTTTCCGTAAAAGCTGATGGTGGTCTCATTGGTTTGCAGATAGATCTTTCTGCCGCAGCTGTTCAGATACCGGATCTTTGAGACCTGGACGTGTACCGGCGAGTTGTTGCAGGTAAATTCGAATACACGCCATGAGATGTCCCGATAATAGAGTGCATCGTCCAGTGCGTTTGAGATCTTCTCATAAGTCACCGGCTTTTGCACCAATGCTGCCGGTCGGTTCGGAATGGTGTGGATGGCATAATTTTCAAAAGAGGTCACGTAGATAATGTCAAAATAATTATGTCCCAGCCGATTGCGCAGATGTGCGCCCAGTGCGATGCCGTTATCGCATCGCTCCCGTGTTGTGTCAAATAAGCTGAAATGCTTTACCGGTTCTGTTCCGCCGGAAAAGTCGATATCCATAAAAACAAGGTCATAGCGTTTTTGGGTGAAGTCGGTATTGTAAAGCGTGGCGCAGTCCGTATAAATGTCCGGGTCATCTATGTCGATGTCCTTTTGGGTGCTGTACTGCATCAGGCATTCCTGGATCTGCTGGCAAATATACCGGTCATCATCTGCAATCGCCGTCTTTAGGGGAATCATGTGACGTTGAACCTCCGTTTCTTTTTTGGCGTCTGCTCTCTGCCGGAAGGACATCCGGCTCTGAAACAAACCCGTTTCGGCAAAGCTGGGTTGCCGCTGGAACTTCATATGAGTTGGAAAATATTCCTACTAAAGTGGTAGATATTTCATAAAATTATTTTCTACAAGAAATGTTTGAACTACATGAAGTTTACTATTATTATACCATGACGTATTGAAAATTGCAATAGAAATTCATGTTTTTTCCATTGCAGAAGGCTCGATTCGACAGGATTCGACAAAATTCGCAAAATATTCCAGCGCAAATACGATGTGTCAACGCAGAAAAATCGAAAAAAGATGACAGTTATGCAGGGCGGTTAGCCGATTTGACATTTGCATTCGAATGTGCTATAATAGGCAGAATGTTTGCAGAAAGAAATCTGATTCCGTGGAAATGGGGGAGCGGTCGTGTTGGAACGTTTTTTGCGGCGGTTTGTGCCGAATTATGAAAGTGTCGAGGACCCGGCGGTGCGGAAAGCTTATGGGACATTCAGCAGCGTGGTGGGGATCTGCTGCAATGTGGTGTTGTTCCTGCTGAAATATGTGATGGGTTCGCTTTCCCACTCCATCGCCATTGTATCGGATGCGTTCAACAACCTGTCGGACTGTGCCAGTTGTCTGATTACCATGTTCGGGTATAAGCTGGCGGCAAAGCCGGCGGACAAGGGACATCCGTTCGGACATGGGCGCATGGAATATCTGACCTCGCTGGTGATCGCCGTCATGATCGCCCTGATGGGCTTTGAACTGCTGCGGAATTCCGTGGAAAAGATCATCCATCCGGATGCGGTGCAGTTTCGCTGGCTGACCCTGGGCGCATTGGTGCTTTCCATTGGGGTGAAGTTGTGGATGGCATGGTTCAACACCCGGCTGGGGAAAAAGATACGCTCTTCGGTGATGATCGCCACGGCGAAGGACAGCCGCAGCGACGTGGCAGCCACGGCGGCAACCATTCTGGCACTGCTGCTCTCTCTGGTGACAACGCTCCCGGTGGACGGCATCATGGGTACGGCGGTCTCGCTGTTTATTTTGAAAACGGCATTCGATATCATACGTGATACGGTGGGAGATCTGCTGGGGCGACCGGCAGATGCCGAGACGGTGCAGCAGCTGAAAACGCTGGTGCTGTCACATGATAAGATCGAGGGTATCCATGATCTGATCCTGCACAATTACGGCCCTGGACGCACCATCGGCAGCTGCCATGTAGAGGTGCGCAGCGACTCCAATTTTGTGGAGGTACACGAGGTGGTGGATACCATTGAGCGTGAGATCGAAGAGAAACTGAAAATCATGATGACCATACATATGGATCCCATTGAACTGGATAACGAAACGGTCAACCACTATCGGGGTATGACGCAGCAGGTCGTGGAAGGACTGCATCAGAAACTGAGTCTGCACGATTTCCGGCTGGTGTCGGGGGAGAACTCCAACCGGCTGATTTTTGATCTGCTGGTGCCGTTCGAGTGTGATTATACAGATGAGGAACTGTTGGAGATGATTTCCGGAGAGCTGCACCGGATGGATCAGACCTGTTCTGTCAGCATTACATTTGACCGGGACTTTACAGAGGAATAAAGGCAGCACTGCAAAACAAAAAACGTCTCCGTATCTGTTTTGGAACGATACGGAGACGTTTTGTCTTTTATTTTACACTTTAAGATTGATGAACCAGATCGACAAAGCGCATAAACTGTGCCTTTCCGGTTTCTGTTCGCTTGAATACGCCGGCATCCAGCAGAACCTGTTCGAATACTGCGCCGATCTCTCGGCGGATGATGTCCGGTGCAGTTTCAGCGTCTGCCTCCGGATGGCGAGACTTGACCTCTTCCAGCCAGTCTGCGTGGCTGGCGAGAGACGGCGTCTGAGTAAGGTCGGTGTCGCTGTACAACGCCTTTTCTAACAGCGGCAGTTCGTTCGCAAGGCGAGCCGGCAGAACTGCCAGACCCATAACTTCGATCAGACCGATGTTTTCCTTTTTGATGTGGTGCAGGGATGCGTTGGGGTGGAACAGTCCCAGGGGACGTTCCGGTGTGGTGCGGTTGTTGCGCAGTACCAGGTCGCATTCATACAGCCTGCCACGCATCCGGGCGATGGGGGTAATGGTGTTGTGCGGTGTGCCGTCAGTCTCTGCAAAGATATCCGCCTCGGCATCGGTGTAATTTCGCCACAGTGTCAGCACATGGTCGCAGGCGGCAGCAAGTGCAGAGCGATTTTCACTTTGCAGGCGAATCACAGACATGGGCCACTTTACAATGCCTGCCTGGACTTCCGGCTGGTTCGGCAGCAGGAACGGTGTCTCAATGGGCGCTTTTGCCATGGCGAAGGTGTAATGACCGCCCTGGAAATGCTCGTGGCTCAGAATCGAACCGCCTACAATGGGCAGGTCAGCGTTGGAGCCAATGAAATAATGGGGGAACATATCCAGGATATCGAACAGCTTTTCAAAAACGGCGGCGTCGATCACCATGGGGATGTGCTTTTGGTTGAACACGATGCAGTGTTCGTTGTAGTAGCCGTAAGGGGAATACTGAAATGCCCAGGGTTCGCCGTGTACCTGAATCGGAATGGGACGGAGATTCTGCCGTGCCGGGTGCGTCAGCGTTCCGGCAAAGCCGGTGTTTTCGATGCAGAGCTGACACGCCGGATACTTGGTCTGGGGCTGGTTCTTGGCGGCGGCAATGTCTCTGGGATCTTTTTCCGGCTTGGAACGGTTGATGGTGATATCCAGCGTGCCGTAATCGCAGTCATACGTCCAGCGCATATCCTTGGCAATCCGTCCGGCACGGACATAGTTGGTGTCCTTGCTGTACTGATAGTACCAGTCGGTCGCCTCCTCCGGACTCTTGTGGTATGCGGTGAAAAATGCACGGTTTACGGTGTGCGGCATATCGGTCAGCAGTCCCATGATGCGGGTGTCGAACAGATCCCGTGCTGCGTTGGAATCCGCAATGATGCCGTTTTCTGTGGCATAGGAGACCAGTTTGTCCAGAATCTCGTCGATCGAGGGCAGGACCTCCGGCAGCGCCGGTGTTTCCCAGGAAGAGAGCCGGAGCAGATCCATCAGCTGATTGCGCAGGAAAATGCTGTCCTCTTCCGTCACCAGCTCTTTTGCAATGCCGTACTGGATCAGTTCCTGAATGCTTTGTTCGATCATCAGTGTTCCCTCCTGTTATGCAAGATACAGTTCCTTGACAGCCGCTTCGCCGCTGCCCTGGAAGAACAGATACAGCGGATGCTTGCCGTCAGCGATTTGCAGGGCGGTTCTGACCTCGCTCCATGTCTCCGCCGGCGTTACCGGAATTTCAGCTACGATATTTTTGCAGCCGATGTCATCCGATACCACGAACTTGCCGCTGCACGTGCCACGGTACTGAATGCCGATCTCCTTTGCGCCGGAGAACTGGAAATACTTGTAGCCCAGCATGGTGCCGTCTTGGATCTCGCCCACAAAGCGATCCTCGCCGCAGTTTGTCACGTTTGGGAAACTATCGGTGTAGATCTTGTTGGAACCGTGGGGCATATGACCGTTGGTGATGTTGCAGGCGATCACTGCCGGATAAGTTCCCTTTCCCTCCAGCGGCTTGCCGTTGAGACCGCAGGAGGTTATCTCTACCTGGGGGATGCTGCCGTCCGGCAGAATGGTGATGGGTTCTGCACACGCCTGGCGGCTGTAGTCGGATTTGTGAGTCAGACGGTGATAGAAAACGTACCACTGACCATTGATGTTTTCGATGCTGCCGTGGGTCGTTCCGGTCATGTTCAGGCGGTCTTTTTCCGCTCTGCCCTGGTATCCCACATCGCCGTTGGAAACGATCGTGCCGCCAAAGACAAAGTCACGGTCGGGATAGTCGCTGGTGGCATAGCACAGCTCGTGGTTCTGCCAGGAGGAATAGATGAAGTAATACTTTTCGCCTATCTTGCGGATAGAGCTTGCCTCAAAGAACGGATGCGCCGCAAAGCTGGTGCCGGTGACATCTGCCGGGATAATGTGTCTCGGCTCGCTGGTGACAGTCATCATGTCGTCGCCTACGGTAACTGTGCAGGGTCCCATCACACTGCCCTCGGTGTCCAGAACTTCGTTGCGGCTCTTGTGATAGCGCTGCATAACGGTCTGGATCAGATCTTCCTTGTTCCGGAAATCCTTGTCCAGCTGTTCGTCCGACCATGTGCCGTAGTAGATGCGGATGGTGCCGTTGTCGTTGATAACGCCCGGGTCAAAGCAGACATACTTCAGCATAGGGCTGCCGTCCGGATAGCGGACGAAACCCAGATAGCGGAACGGACCAGCCGGAGAGTCACTGACAGCCACGCTGATCGGACCGTTGTAGCCGCCGAAGCCGGCTCTGCCGGACATACAATAATAAAGGTAGAATCTGCCGTCGTTGCCCTGTACCACATCCGGGGCATACATGAATTTGCGGTCTGTGGGGTATGCCGGATCCTGGTCGGCACGATAGATCGTACCCTCACAGCGCCAGTCGGAAAGGTCGGTCACCGGTGCAGAATATGTGGTGTAGTCCAGCATACAGAAGGTCTCGCCGCCTTCTTTGTCGTGTGAGCCATAGATGTATACACGGTCGCCGAATACGTGCGGCTCACCGTCCGGAATACATTCATACAGGGGAAGATACGGGTTGTAAACTTGTTGTTTCATAAGCGTTCCTTTCTATCGCCGACCTGCATCAGAACCTGTGCAGAATCATATTTGTTTGCTTAAGAGTCTGTTTCGTATCTTTTTTGGAACGTCTTTTCGGCAGATTTTGCCGCTGACTGCGTCAAAAATCCTTGCCATACGATAGTATGCCTGCGGATTTTTTCCTTGTCACCGACAAAATCATGCTCGAAAATCCGCACATAAAAAATACGAACCAAACTCTAAGTTCATTATAGGGTATTTTACAACATCTGTCAATAGCGTTTTTCCTTAAAAAAGTAAGGGAACGTTTCATAAATATGGTGCGTTTGCCGGAGAATGTGAAATCGTTTCACCATTGCGAAGCAATCGTTCAATTGTCGAAAATTCGACAAGCAGTTTTATTGTATTTGAAAAACTGCCGTGGTATAATAAAACTATGAAATCGAAGAAATCGAAAAAACAGATACCAGAGGAGGGAATCTGAAATGGATTTTACTGCACATATCCGGGAATCGGATGGCATGGAACAGTCCGTCACCGAACACTGCCGAAATGTGGCGGCGCTGGCGGAATCATACGGGGAATCCGTGGGGCTGGGAAAGCTGGCAAGACTACAGGGAATCTTTCACGATGCCGGAAAGCTGAACCGGGATTTCTATGCGTACATCCACGGAGACAGCCGCTTTCATCGTGGTGAGATCGACCACTGCTATGCCGGGGCAAAGTATCTCTGCGCCTTTTCAGACCGGCACTTTCCGGAGCAGGAGATGCCGTACCGCACCTCCCGTCTGATCGCACGGACGATTCTGTCACACCACGGACTTCACGACTGGCTGACGGAGAGCGGAGACGACTACTTCCGAATCCGCACCGCCAAGGTGGAACGCTATGAGGAGATCGAGCCGAATCTGGATGCGATGCTTGCGGAAATGGGATATTCGGAAGCATCACTGAAAGCACTGCTGGAGGATGCCAGTGAAGAGTTTGCGGCAGTGTACCGCAGGATCAAGGAACTGCGCAGTGAAAACCGCAAGGCGTTTGATGCAGGAAACAAAGCGGAAAAGCAGAACCGCAGGACAGAATTCACGTTTTATCTGGGGATGTTGGAACGCCTTTTGCAGTCGATTCTGATGGATGCCGACTGTGTGGACACCGCTGACTTCATGAATGATTGTCAGACGGAAAAGCATTATGATGCGGCGCAGGTCTGGGAACGGATGGAGCTGGCGACGCAGCGAAAGCTGGACGGATTTTCCGGCAGGACGGATGCGATTTCCCGACAGCGGCAGGATATTTCCCGGCGCTGTGCAGAATTTGCGGCGCATCCGGTGGGAATCTGCCGTCTGATCGTTCCCACTGGCGGCGGAAAAACCCTGTCATCTCTGCGATTTGCCATTCGCTATGCAATGCGTCCGGAAAACGGCATCGAGAAAATCGTGTACACAGCGCCGTTTATGTCCATTCTCGAACAGAACAGCCAGGATTTCCGGGAAATTTCCGGGGCGGAGAATTTTCTGGAGCATCACTCCAACGTGGTCTTTGATGACAGCGAGGAAGGGGAAGAGGAACTGCGCAAGTATGAGCTGCGCACGGAAAAATGGGATGTGCCGGTTCTTGCCACGACGCAGGTGCAGTTTTTGCAGGCACTGTTTGACGGCAAGAACACTTCGGTGCGCCGGATGCACCGGCTTTGCCGTGCGGTGCTGCTCATCGACGAGGTGCAGTCCGTTCCGCTGAAATGTACCTATCTGTTCAACCTGGCGATGAACTTTCTGTCCCGTATCTGCGGCTGTGCAGTGGTGCTTTGTTCGGCGACACAACCACTGCTGGAAAAGCAGAAATATCCCATTTTGCTGGATGCACAGGAGAGCATGACCGGAGACTATCATGAGGACTTTTCTGTATTTCAGCGGACGAAACTGGAATATCTCACGGACAGCTATGACAATGCACAGGCGGCGGATTTCTGCTGGGAACAGTTCAAGGTGCATCGCAGTGTTCTCATGGTTGTCAATACCCGGAAAACCGCAGCTGACCTGTACCGCCGTCTCAAAGAACGAGTGGAGGACGGAGAAGAGAATGTCCATCTGATTCACCTCAGCACCAATATGTGTCCGGCACACCGGGAGAACGCCATCCGGGAAATGCGGAAGTATTTGCAGGACGGGGAAAGCGTCATCTGTGTGACTACCCAGCTGATTGAGGCAGGGGTGGACATTTCCTTTGGCTGCGTGGTGCGTTCTAAGGCTGGATTATCCAATGTGGCGCAGGCGGCAGGACGGTGCAACCGGCACGGGGAAATGAGAAAGATCTGTCCGGTGTATCTGATGAAACTGACAGAGGAAAACATTGACCGGCTGAAGGAAATCGTCTCTGCGCAGAATGTGACCAGCGCTGTCTGGGATTCTCTCTGTATGCAGCAAAAAGAGAAGGAGACTGATCTGCTGTCCGTGGAGACCTTGTCTCAGTATTTCCAGAAACTCTACCAGGAGAATCAAAAGGAACTGTCCTTTCCGCAGTCCGAAAACGACCAGGATCTGCTGAAACTGCTTTCCACCGACAGCAAACGGGCAGAACTGGGAAAAGGAAACCGCTCCAAATATGACAAGTTTTCCCTACAGGCGTTTGCCACAGCTGGAAAAGCGTTTCATGTAATTGAGGATGCCGGAGAAAGCGTGATTGTGCCGTATGATGAAGATGCCGGGCAGATGATCCGGGATCTGAACGGCGACCTGGAATTCGGACAGATGCAGAAACTGCTGCGGTCGGTGCAAAAGTATACGGTTTCAGTTTACGCCGGGGACAAACGGAAACTGGCAGAGGCAGGCGCACTCTGTCCGCTGCATTGCGGAGCGCTGGCACTGGAAGAGAACTTCTATGACAAGACAGCGCTGGGACTGCTGACAGAGGGACAGGAACGTCCGTTTTTGGATTTATGATGTACAGAAAATATTGGAATTTTTGTCGAATATTGTCGAATCGACTATAAATCCATCTAAAATTGTTGACGATTATGTAAAGATGTGATATAATTGAATTGTAATTCCGGAAAAATACCCTGGTGTGCTTTTCCGGAACAAATTGCGGAAAGGAGGCTGCAGTATGAGTCAGACGATTCATAGAAATACCATTGAGTTTGAAGTGTGCGGAGACTACGCACTGTTTTCCGATGTGCTGACGAGACCGTCCGGCGAGAAGTGTACCTATGATATCCCGACCTATGAGGCAATCAAAGGGATCGTACACAGCATTTACTTTAAGCCGACCATTTTGTGGAAGGTGGATGCGGTTCGCATTATGAATCCCATCCGAACGGAGCGGAAAGGAATGCGTCCCTTAAAGATGAACGGTGAAAACGACCTGGCGTATTACACATATCTGCGCAATGTCTGTTACCAGGTGCGTGCGCACTTTGAGTGGAACGAAAACCATCCGGAACTGGCGTGCGACCGCAATGAGAACAAGCATCACAACATTGCAAAGCGCATGGTTGCCCGTGGCGGCAGACGGGATATTTTTCTCGGCACAAGAGAATGCCAGGGCTATGTGAAACCCTGCGTGTTCGGCGAGGGAGAAGGATACTATGACAACAGCGGCGAAATGCCGTACAGTCTGATGTACCACGGCATTACGTATGCAGACGAGGCAGAGCTGCCGGAGGACAAGGGAAAAATGACGGTTCGCTTTTGGAAACCGGTGATCCAGGACGGGGTGATCCAGTTCCTGCCTCCGGCAGAATGTACCATCAAGCGGCATATCAAGAAAATGTCTGTGAAGAAGTTTGGAAAGGAACAGGGCAACTTTAGCGGACTGGAAGAATTCACGGGAGGTGAAACAGATGAGCTGGACGAATGAACTGTACCAGGTGTATGAGAACTTTCACGACCAGACGGAATTTCCGGTTTCCATGGTGCCGATCTACCATTCGTCCACCAAGGTGCAGATCGAGATCTCCATTCGTGAGGACGGCGAGTTTTCTTCTGCCAGACGGCTGACAAAAGAGGAAGAGCTGACGGTTCTCCCGGTTACGGAGGATTCCGGTGCGAGAAGCAGCGGCATTGCGCCCATGCCCTTTACGGAAAAGCTAATCTATCTGGCTGCGGATTATGCCAAATATGTGGATGCAAAGCGTGCGGAAGAGTGCCACAAGGCGTATATGGAACAGCTGAAAGACTGGGATGAGAGCGACTGCACCCACCCGGCAGTTCACGCCCTTTTGCTGTACTTGCAGAAAGGCAGCGTCATGCAGGATCTGATCCACGCTGTGGGCAGCGATGGGAAAAGTGTGCTGAAATGGGATGAGTCCTCCGGAGAACTGGGAAAGGACAGCATCAACGGCGTGGACCAGGGGAAAGCCTTTGTGCGGTTTCGCATCCATTATACGGATATGCTGCGCAACAGTGAGACCTGGAACGACACAGAATTGCAGGATGCCTTTATCCGGCTGCGCCGGGAACAGATGCAGGATATGCCGAAACGGCTGTGCTATGCCACCGGCGAAGATGCGATCATTACCTATAAGCATCCCTCGAAGATCGTGCTTTCCTCGGCAAATGCCCGGCTGATCTCTGCCAACGATGACAGCGGCTTTACCTATCGTGGACGGTTCAGCGATAAGGAAGAGGCATTCGCCATAGGCTATGAGTATTCGCAGAAGGTCCACAATGCGCTGAAATGGCTGATTGCTTTGCAGCCCAAAAATCCATTTTGCGACCTTTCTCTGGTGATCTGGTCCAGCACCATGCAGGAGCTGCCGTCCATTTACAAGAACGCATTGCAGCTGGCGGACAAGCAGGACGAAGATGAGGACGAGGACGAAGAAGAGCCGCCCACCATCGGTACGGCATATGCCGATATGGTTCACCAGATGATCTACGGATATCGGGACAAAATGGAGATTCCGGATAAGGTCATGGTGCTGGGTTTGGAGGCATCGACGGAGGGACGTGTTTCGATACCGATGTATGCAGAACTGAAAGGTTCGCAGTTCCTGGAAAATCTGGAATACTGGCATCTTTCCACAGGGTGGAAAAGCTATTATTCCAAGGCGAAGGGTTATCTGGTGAACTCGGTTTCGCCGTATGATGTCATTCTGTGCGCACACGGGGTGGAGCAGAACGGAAAGCTCACCTGTAAATCGAAACTGTTTGGCAGCGAGATGCTGCAGCTGCTGCCGTGTATCATCTACGGCAAGCACATTCCATCAGAACTGGTGCAGAATCTGACACAGCGTGCATCAGCACCGCTTGCCTTTGATCCAAAATTCTATAATCACAATCGGGTGCTGAAAACAGCCTGTGCATTGATACGGAAACAGGAACTGGAAAACCATCCGGAACGATTGAAAGGAGCGAACGACGTGGATAAGTTGTTAGACCTCGACAAAACGAGTACAGACAGAAGCTATCTGTTCGGACGGCTGCTGGCAGTTGCGGACAAGCTGGAACGGGATACATTTGATATGGGAGAAGATCGGGTGACCAATGCCAAGCGGCTTTGGAATATGTTCTCCGTTCGTCCCTACTATACCTGGGGAATCCTTCGGGGACGGCTGATCCCCTATATCAACAAGCTGGGAAAAAAGGCAGACCGCTATCAGATCGAGATGCAGGAGATCAGCAGCATGATGTCTCCCGAAGTGTTCTCCAGCACGGCACGCCTGTCTTCCCTGTATCTGCTGGGATACGATCACGAGATGAAGTATCTGTTTACCAAGAAGGAAAAACTTTCAAACGATGAAACCGCCAAAAACGGAAACGAGGAGGAATAACTCATGAGCGTACTGGAACACAAAATTGACTTTGCAGTGCTGGTCACTGCCGCAAATGCAAACCCCAATGGTGATCCGCTGAACGGAAACCGACCCAGAGAAAATTATGACAGCTGCGGTGAAATTTCGGATGTGTGCATCAAGCGGAAGATCCGGAACAGACTGCAGGACATGGGTGAGAATGTGTATGTGCAGTCGAAAGACCATGCCCGTACCGATGACTTTACCAATCTGAGCGACCGTGCCACGAAAAATGAACATCTTAGCCAGCTTGTCAAGGGTAAGGATACCGACCAGGATGCCTTTGCAAAAGCTGCCTGCGAGGAGTGGATCGATGTGCGCAGCTTTGGACAGGTTTTTGCAATCAAAGGCGGTATCTCTGTTGGCGTGCGTGGACCGGTTTCGATTCACCAGGCAGTCAGCGTTTCCCCGGTGAATATCGTAAGCCTGCAAATCACCAAGTGCGTCAACGGCGAAAGCGGCAAAAATGCCAAGTCCTCGGATACCATGGGCATGAAGCATATGGTGGAGTTCGGACTTTATGTAATCAAGGGCAGCATCAACTGTCAGCTGGCAGAGAAAACCGGCTTTACCGAAGAAGATGCGGAGAAAATCAAAGAGGCGCTGAAAACGCTGTTCGAGAATGACAGCTCTGCGGCACGTCCGGACGGCAGCATGGAAGTCTGCCGGCTGTACTGGTGGGAACATGACTGCAAAACGCCGAAGTACACTTCTGCCAAGGTACACCGTTCGCTGAAAATCAAAGCAAAAGAAGGCGTGGAAAATCCCAAGTCTTTGGATGATTATGACATCACACTGGAAACACTGGACGGCTTGACACCGGAAGTGATCGATTTGGTATAAGCTGCAATGGAATATCGGGAAGAGGAGTATCTACAGCTTTCCGGCATCCAGCATTTTGTGTTTTGCCGGCGGCAGTGGGCGCTGGCGTATCTGGAACAGCAATGGGTGGAAAATGAGCGTACCGCAGACGGCAGGATCATGCACCGTAATGTACATGACAGCTCGTTTCGGGAAAAGCGTGGCGATCTGCTGATCGTCAGAGGAATGAAAGTATCATCTGCCCGTCTGGGGCTGAGCGGAGAGTGCGATGCGGTAGAATTCCGGCGCTCTCCGAAAGGCGTTCCCATTTTCGGACAAGAGGGTACTTATACAGTAACACCTGTGGAGTACAAACGTGGCAAACCCAAGGAAGACGAATGCGATATTGCACAGCTCACAGCACAGGCAATGTGCCTGGAAGAGATGTTGTGCTGCGACATACCGGTCGGATTTCTGTATTATGGGGAAACACGGCATCGTACCAGGGTGGAGTTTACGCCGGAACTGCGGAAACGAGTGGCAGATGCTGCCGAAGAGATGCACCAGCTTTGCCGGAAAAGGCATACGCCCAAGGGAAAGCGGACGAGAGCCTGCAATGCCTGTTCTTTGAAGGACATTTGTCTGCCGGTGATCTGCGGAAAGAAAACCGCAGGCGGCTATTTGCAGAAAATGCTGGGGACAATGGAGTAAAAATGCCATGAAGAAGTTGCTAAACACCATTTATGTGACAAATCCGGACAGTTATCTCTCACTGGATGGGGATAATCTGGTTGTCATGCGGGAGGAAAAGAAAGTACGGATGCCGCTGCACAATGTCGAGCGCATCATGACCTTTGGCTATACCGGTGCAAGCCCGGCGCTGATGGGCAAATGCGCAAAGGATGGAAGAGAGCTGGTCTTTATGACAAGCTCCGGAAAATTCCTGGCACGGGTCGAGGGCGCTGTCAGCGGCAATGTTTTACTGCGGCGGCAGCAGTATCGGGTGGCAGATGATGCAGACGCCAGCCTTTCGATCGCACGGAATATGATTGTCGGAAAGCTGTTCAACAGCCGCTGGGTGCTGGAACGCATGATACGGGACCATGCACCGAGGATTGATGCAGAAACGTTTCGGCAGAAGTCTCAGTTTTTGCAGCAGTCTATTTCCAAGGCGGCAGAGGCAGATTTAGCGGACACGCTCCGTGGCATAGAGGGCGAGGCGGCGTCGGTATACTTTTCCGTTTTTGACGACATGATTCTAAAGGAAAAGGCAGCGTTTGCATTTCACGGCAGAAACAAGCGGCCTTCGCTGGATCGGGTCAATGCAATGCTGAATTTTGCCTATTCGCTGATGACGGGAATGTGTTCTGCGGCGCTGGAGTCCGTGGGGTTGGATCCCTATGTGGGCGTACTGCACACAGACCGTCCGGGTCGACCGTCTCTTTCTTTGGATCTGGTCGAGGAATTTCGTGCGCTCTGCTGTGACCGCTTTGTTCTGACGCTCATTAACCGTGGCATGATCCATGCAGAGGATTTCGATGTCCAGGAGGACGGCGCTGTTTCGCTGACGGAGGACGGACGGCGTACATTCCTGCGGGCATGGCAAAAGCGCAAGGATGATATGATTCAGCATCCGTTTCTGGAAGAAAAAGTGGAATGGGGCTTGCTGCCCTATGTGCAGGCACTTTTGCTTGCACGCTATCTCCGGGGCGATCTGGATGCGTATCCGCCGTTTTTGTGGAAGTGAGAGCGTATGCTGGTAGTTGTAGCGTATGATGTAAATACAGAGACCAAAGAGGGAAGAAAGCGCCTGCGCCACGTGGCGAAGATCTGTACCAACGTGGGCATTCGGGTGCAGAATTCTGTCTTTGAGTGTCATGTTGATGCGGCGGAATGCAAGGTACTCAAGCATCGGCTGGAACAGGCGATTGATACAGAAAGGGACAGCCTGCGGTTTTATTACCTGGGAAATCGTTATCAGTCGAAGGTGGAACATATCGGTGCAAAGGAAACCATAGACATGGAAGAGCCGCTGATTCTGTGAGAGAAGTCTGAGGGAAAATGTCGGTGCGAATCATAGGCGCACAGAAAGATGCTGGAGGTTTCGCACCGAATTTTTCTCCCTTTTTTCGAAAAAAATCATTTTTTCGGGTGCAGAATGTAGTCTTTTGCATCCTTTTTTGCAGGATTGTACAAGGATAGGCGAAATGAAAAACGCTTTCCTGTGCAGTTTTGCGGTCTCCCTCCGTGTGGAGGGAGTGGATTGAAATCTCGTGGGGCTGCAACTTGCCCAGCGTACAGCCGGTCTCCCTCCGTGTGGAGGGAGTGGATTGAAATACATAAAAGCAAACCGTCCGCCGTGCTCCGATCCAGTCTCCCTCCGTGTGGAGGGAGTGGATTGAAATCGTCATGAGTGGGGGGTATATCGGGCAAACCATTCTGTCTCCCTCCGTGTGGAGGGAGTGGATTGAAATGTTGTCATATGACTTTGTACTTCCTGTTCCGGTGATGTCTCCCTCCGTGTGGAGGGAGTGGATTGAAATCTTTCTGGGAAATTTCCCGACCATAGCCCGCACGAGTCTCCCTCCGTGTGGAGGGAGTGGATTGAAATGCAGAGTCTATGAAACTATCTCCCAATCTCATAGTCTCCCTCCGTGTGGAGGGAGTGGATTGAAATTTTCGAAAATCCCACAGATTGCAGCGTTAAAATGTCTCCCTCCGTGTGGAGGGAGTGGATTGAAATGCTCTGCACTGGTCAAGGCGTTCTGCGGTGAACTGTCTCCCTCCGTGTGGAGGGAGTGGATTGAAATACACCTCCGTCATCAACTCTGAGTAGGGGAGAGTTGTCTCCCTCCGTGTGGAGGGAGTGGATTGAAATTCAATCTTCATTTTTCTTTTTCCTCCAGTTTGATGTCTCCCTCCGTGTGGAGGGAGTGGATTGAAATGAAAGATTATGGTGTGGAGGTGATATAATGAACGTCTCCCTCCGTGTGGAGGGAGTGGATTGAAATTGATCTGAGTTCCGTTTCCGTCCATTGCAGATTCCGTCTCCCTCCGTGTGGAGGGAGTGGATTGAAATGGGATACGGTTGTTGTAAGCGCAAAGGACCGTGCAGTCTCCCTCCGTGTGGAGGGAGTGGATTGAAATCTTATACTGTTGGGACGACCCTGGGACGACCTTGCGTCTCCCTCCGTGTGGAGGGAGTGGATTGAAATGTACCTTGTGACTTCCCCTGTGGATTCCAGATGCTGTCTCCCTCCGTGTGGAGGGAGTGGATTGAAATCCATATAATGACCATATGACATTCCCAGTGCGTCAGGTCTCCCTCCGTGTGGAGGGAGTGGATTGAAATGCAGCGGCAGTGTGGTAGTGTGTACGTATTCCCCAAGTCTCCCTCCGTGTGGAGGGAGTGGATTGAAATCTTCGGCGCTGTATCGCACACCGTTGAGTACAACGTCTCCCTCCGTGTGGAGGGAGTGGATTGAAATAACGCTGTCGACAGTTCTTCCCAACCATCGTTTTGTCTCCCTCCGTGTGGAGGGAGTGGATTGAAATGTATAGCAGCAGAGAGCATCCCTTTTTGGAAACGTCTCCCTCCGTGTGGAGGGAGTGGATTGAAATGTATTCTTTGCATGGGTACAGCCGGGACCGTTCCGGTCTCCCTCCGTGTGGAGGGAGTGGATTGAAATCCGTTGATTATCTGCTTGGGAGAGTTGAGAATGAGTCTCCCTCCGTGTGGAGGGAGTGGATTGAAATGACGAGGAGTACTTCGAGTTCTCACTTTTTATGGTCTCCCTCCGTGTGGAGGGAGTGGATTGAAATATAGACGCAATCCTTCCAGCTTGCATACGCCTTTGTCTCCCTCCGTGTGGAGGGAGTGGATTGAAATGTTCCGGAATCCCGAAATGCTTGTGCCACAACCCCGTCTCCCTCCGTGTGGAGGGAGTGGATTGAAATGGCATCCGTGTTAAGGATACCTCAACAAGCACCCGTCTCCCTCCGTGTGGAGGGAGTGGATTGAAATGAATACGTGGAAAAAAAGCATTATCGGAAAGTAGAGTCTCCCTCCGTGTGGAGGGAGTGGATTGAAATTAATTTACATTTTTCAAGCCGTCCGCTGGTGCGGGTCTCCCTCCGTGTGGAGGGAGTGGATTGAAATACTTGGGTCCCACTGCCGTTTTTTGCGGATTCCGTCTCCCTCCGTGTGGAGGGAGTGGATTGAAATAAATATCGGCTTTCCACAGTGTTCGCATAAAAGGTCTCCCTCCGTGTGGAGGGAGTGGATTGAAATGGCGTTAACCCTAGCACTGGTAACGCCATGATCGGGTCTCCCTCCGTGTGGAGGGAGTGGATTGAAATCCCAAGATTCCGCCGCCATAATCTTATCAGCCAGGTCTCCCTCCGTGTGGAGGGAGTGGATTGAAATGCCGGTGAACTGATTCTCGTTGTAGCCGCAGATAGTCTCCCTCCGTGTGGAGGGAGTGGATTGAAATGTTGGTACTGTTACTAGTAATGATGGAGTGTGGGTCTCCCTCCGTGTGGAGGGAGTGGATTGAAATGATTCCTCCCAGGTCGGAGACGGGAACGTTACAAAGTCTCCCTCCGTGTGGAGGGAGTGGATTGAAATCCGCTTGCTCCAGCGAGTCGGAACGACAGCAACTGTCTCCCTCCGTGTGGAGGGAGTGGATTGAAATGCAACAGTTCCGACCTTGTAAGTGTCATACTCTTTGTCTCCCTCCGTGTGGAGGGAGTGGATTGAAATGTCAAGCTGGGTTTCGTAGTCCGCCAGAATTTTGGGTCTCCCTCCGTGTGGAGGGAGTGGATTGAAATGCTGATTTTGGAACTAAATGCCGCCCGTGGCTAGGTCTCCCTCCGTGTGGAGGGAGTGGATTGAAATATCAACCTTGAGGGATTCGTTCCGAAGGACAGAAAGTCTCCCTCCGTGTGGAGGGAGTGGATTGAAATGACGTGACCGTATCACTATGCGAGAGATTTCACGGGTCTCCCTCCGTGTGGAGGGAGTGGATTGAAATGATAAATCTTCTCACAACAATTACAGATGCACTGCCGTCTCCCTCCGTGTGGAGGGAGTGGATTGAAATGCTGTAGGATCCCGAATTGCTCTGAAACGCCTGTGTCTCCCTCCGTGTGGAGGGAGTGGATTGAAATTTTTCCAGGAACATACTTTCCGGAACTTCCAAAAGTCTCCCTCCGTGTGGAGGGAGTGGATTGAAATTTTTCTACCTCCATATTTCCGGGATTTCTCGACGTCTCCCTCCGTGTGGAGGGAGTGGATTGAAATGTCGGTAGATCTCCAGTCTGGATAAGGATTTCGGGTCTCCCTCCGTGTGGAGGGAGTGGATTGAAATGTATACCGCTGTTCACAAACATCTGTGTACCGCGTCTCCCTCCGTGTGGAGGGAGTGGATTGAAATAATCCGCCGTCGTTGATTTTGGCGACGTCGTAATGTCTCCCTCCGTGTGGAGGGAGTGGATTGAAATACTAATGTTCATAAAATATACTTTAACGTGCGTTGTCTCCCTCCGTGTGGAGGGAGTGGATTGAAATCACATGATCGTCTACCGTATCAGCGGCAAGACCTGTCTCCCTCCGTGTGGAGGGAGTGGATTGAAATATCAAATCCAAAGCCAAGGAGGGAAAGGCATGAGGTCTCCCTCCGTGTGGAGGGAGTGGATTGAAATTGGAATAGATCCGTATATGTCCAGCCGGCACACTGTCTCCCTCCGTGTGGAGGGAGTGGATTGAAATGTTGCAAAGTCGCCCTCTCTGCGGAAGATACAGCCGTCTCCCTCCGTGTGGAGGGAGTGGATTGAAATGTGATAGGGTGTAAATTGTCGTAAATCCTAAACGTCTCCCTCCGTGTGGAGGGAGTGGATTGAAATGAACTGATCTGCGAAACTTACGGTGTCGAACCGAGTCTCCCTCCGTGTGGAGGGAGTGGATTGAAATGTGTTTTGTAATGGAAAAGGAAACGTACAAAGCCCGTCTCCCTCCGTGTGGAGGGAGTGGATTGAAATAGCGTCTCAGAACGCTCTGCAAATGTGTTGGCATGTCTCCCTCCGTGTGGAGGGAGTGGATTGAAATTGTGTGCTTGTGTGCCTATCTTAGATACGCAAGCTGTCTCCCTCCGTGTGGAGGGAGTGGATTGAAATGAAATATTCCGCCATATGGATACGACCGCAAAAAGTCTCCCTCCGTGTGGAGGGAGTGGATTGAAATGTGTTTTGTAATGGAAAAGGAAACGTACAAAGCCCGTCTCCCTCCGTGTGGAGGGAGTGGATTGAAATAGCGTCTCAGAACGCTCTGCAAATGTGTTGGCATGTCTCCCTCCGTGTGGAGGGAGTGGATTGAAATGCGATGTTGGTTGTACCGATACGTTGGCGTGTTCGTCTCCCTCCGTGTGGAGGGAGTGGATTGAAATGCGTCGGGTGCAAGCTACAGTGACATGGTAAATGTCTCCCTCTGTGTGGAGGGAGTGGATTGAAATTTTGCGCTTATTGTGCACACCATGTGTGCGCAAACGTCTCCCTCCGTGTGGAGGGAGTGGATTGAAATGCGAGATACCATAGATAAAATGCACATGGGTGAAGTCTCCCTCCATGCGGAGGGAGTGGATTGAAATGCCTATTTTTGGGGCGATATCCTGGAACTTCTGCCGGTCTCCCTCCATGCGGAGGGAGTGGATTGAAATGAAAATTCGATAGGTGGCAGTGGTACACATAGCTATGTCTCCCTCCATGCGGAGGGAGTGGATTGAAATGGCAGAGGGTAAAGCCGCTGGCGTACTGGCAGAAGGTCTCCCTCCATGCGGAGGGAGTGGATTGAAATTTGATTATATCATCACAGAAGATACACACTTAAATGTCTCCCTCCATGCGGAGGGAGTGGATTGAAATGTTATCTAGGCGAACTAAATCGCCAGAACCAGATGTCTCCCTCCATGCGGAGGGAGTGGATTGAAATGATCCGGAACTTGTGATTCTCAACAAGATAGATTGTCTCCCTCCATGCGGAGGGAGTGGATTGAAATTATCAGCCGTATGAAAAAGCAGCTGTTGTTGCTAGTCTCCCTCCATGCGGAGGGAGTGGATTGAAATATGAGCATTGCCCCTTGCATACTTCCTGGAATAGCGTCTCCCTCCATGCGGAGGGAGTGGATTGAAATATCTAACATCAGGGTATCAATCTTTAATTTCAAGTCTCCCTCCATGCGGAGGGAGTGGATTGAAATTCCATAATTCCACGATAATCTGCGGAATTGCCTTGGTCTCCCTCCATGCGGAGGGAGTGGATTGAAATATGGCTGTGGTAAATGTCGGAAAAGTCATTACGCTGTCTCCCTCCATGCGGAGGGAGTGGATTGAAATAACGTGACCGTATCACTATGCGAGAGATTTCACGGTCTCCCTCCATGCGGAGGGAGTGGATTGAAATAGGCGGGGGGGTATATAACCCTAGCCAAAGCGGTCTCCCTCCATGCGGAGGGAGTGGATTGAAATAGCCTGCCGGCGGCGCCTCCGGACACTGTTTCGACGTCTCCCTCCATGCGGAGGGAGTGGATTGAAATGATCAGGTGTGCTTTGCCGGTAGAGATCCATTCTGTCTCCCTCCATGCGGAGGGAGTGGATTGAAATACTGCGGCAAAAAGACAATGTGCGTTACATATGCCGTCTCCCTCCATGCGGAGGGAGTGGATTGAAATATTTCACCTCCTGCGTTGATTTTGTGGGGCGGGGTCTCCCTCCGTGTGGAGGGAGTGGATTGAAATGAGTACGCCACGACGGCTAGGGAATACCCCGAAACGTCTCCCTCCGTGTGGAGGGAGTGGATTGAAATGTTGGTCCTGTCTATGCAATGCCAGCTGCAAAGCAGGTCTCCCTCCGTGTGGAGGGAGTGGATTGAAATATCATGTTGTTTCCTCCTCTGCAATATCATGCTGCGTCTCCCTCCATGCGGAGGGAGTGGATTGAAATG